>OOFU01000134.1_pt1 | contig 11130 bp, 6 predicted proteins | sample 1670361 | NCBI WGS metagenome assembly OOFU01 (sample SAMEA98145418, study PRJEB22522) | marine metagenome | biome: marine biome; feature: marine water body; material: sea ice | place: Arctic Ocean | collected 14-Sep-2015 | depth 1.3 m
TACTAGTCCAATGTATTACCTAACTATGTGAACTTTATCACCTGGCTCTGTTATCCACCTTACCTATTCTTTCAAATTCTTGCATACTGAGGTCAAAGTGAAAGAGTCAGTTTAACTGTTGACATAGTGATGAGATACTTTGAACTATTGGTGTAAAATTCTCACATAGCCATGTGGGTTGCTAGGTTATGCTATGTCAAAAGTGACATACATCTACAAGCCTGATTATGTCATTGTGACATGGTTCGGTCAAATATTTGACATAGCAATGTGAAAAAAATGACATAGTCGTGTGTTATTTTCACATAGCTATGTCATATTGTTCACTTAACAAATGCTACACTTCTGTGATGCGCATAACCTGCGCATGTCAAATCTCACTGAGCTATGTCAAAACTCCCATAGCTATGTCAAATATTTCACCTAACTATGTGAAAACTCTTGACTAATAGGTTAATAAAAATCACCTCTCATGTTAAAGAATGACCTAGCAATGTCTTTTTACTGACTTAGTAAAGTGAATACGATAGAGGAGCTATTTCATAATTTTGACCGTTGGATGTGAATGATGAAAGTGTCATGTCAGTATTGTGACATGGTAATGCAATTCATAAGAAGGAGCTATGTTATTATTTTGACATAACAATGTAAATGATAATAAAGAGCTATGTCGTTGCTTATAAGGATGCATGTTATAAAGTTTACCTAGTAATGTCAATAGTAACCAAGAAGCATCTCATATAATAGGCAGAGCTATGTAGTTAATTGGTGCGCAGGGTATGCCTCACCATTGTTAGTTCCTATGGTCGTGCATCTCACCACTTCTTCATTCATCCTCCGCAAAAAGTTCCGATGTTGCAGCTACTCGTGTGCGTTTGCGCTTGGAGACTCCCGCACCCTCCTTTGCCTGTGTTTCTTTTCGCGCGTTCAACCAGCTCGCCTCAAAGTTGATGTTAGCCGTCCTATCCCGTTTTACCATTTCATACAACTCGTTAAATCGTATGATACCATCATCACTCCACCCTTTCTGCCTTTCCCCCTCTCTACTTTGGTGCGTATGGTACTTGATGCCACCTCTTGTATACAGCGTAGGGACGTCCGATTCAAAGCGCCGATGTTTGACTCCACGCTGCTGCATAAGTCCCCCCGCATTGCTCTTGAATAAATCAAACCAGCGGTCGTAACTGTTTTCCAGCAGTAGCAGGGCAAACGCTTCATCGCTGACTGTACATAAAAAGTCATCTGTTGACTCGATGTGAGTTCCTGCCATTGCAATGCGCCTTTCCCACTCCGTCTTCTTTAATGCACAAGGCACAAAGTGTTCAAAAAACACCGTGTAGGCCTCATTATGGCTACGCCCCTGCAGGAAATCCTTCATGTAAAAGATAGGAGACCTGGTGACTACCTTCTTTTTACCCCCGGTTGAGGCTACACTTGTAGTTCGAAACCAGTCTGTCGATAACACAAAACAATCATGTAAGGGACAATGTTTGATGATGTATATATTACAACATTGAATGGCAATTACCTACTACCGCCCACTTCATAGCAGTGTTACGGTCGTTTCGCAGTCTGGTTATGGTTTGCGCGACATACTTTTGAACTTGCTTCCACCAATCCGTTATGATTATATCTGCGTGCAGGTTGCAACGTGAAATAACAAATTGACATATTGATTTTTTGTCTTCAGTGAAAGCCAAATCTGTGTCCCTGTCAACAAACTTAACTTTAGAAAAGACTTCCGCGGTTACCACTAAATTGACCGTGGTCCGATCCCCCATTGATTCAGGCGTCAGTGCATGATTACCACACCACACATGACTTGGCTTGCTTCTACTAGCGTCCGTGTCATCTTCCTCTTGATCATCAGTATAGGCAGCAGAAGACTTGATGAGAGGTGAAAAAAGGGAAGCACTTCTACTTCCACCTACAGATGCTGGAGCCGAAGCACTACCGGTACTTATTCCTGATGTGACCGAAGGAAGCGGGATATTCTTAATCGTTGCACTCTTTACGTGCTTCCTTTGAGATGACATTATGATTTTGAAATGCACTCAAGTTAACTTTGTCATTGGTTTTACTACTTACGTTTACCTGAAACCGGCCTACTTCAAATCTAAAATTTATTATAGGTACTAGAGGATGTTGTCAGTCCGCGCTATCTTTTCAAATGCATCTTATGGTCAAATATTACTAACTTATTAAGCACCTAGGCACTACCAACCCTCATTACTAACAAATTACCAACCACCCCCAAAATGTACTTTGACAATATATTATGTACAAGAGTGAGATAATTCTACAGTTTGCGAGACTCCAAGAGATTGATTGTAATTTTGAGAATTATATCTATTTTAATTATACTACTACTATGTAAGCTATGACTCAGGTTCTAAACAACTAACCACGATGTTGATCCTCCGTGCGGCGGCCACTGCCCTGACGTCTTCGATTCACTCCATGTATTGGCCATACTGGGTGAGTTATAGCTAGCCCACACTAGTAGTTTCGAGCTAGTAATTGCTCACAAAATAAATCTCACTCGTCACAAAAATATGGAGTTTGTGGACATCCATCGCATCAAAGCCTACGATATCAAGGTGTTCCAGAAGGGTCAGGGCGGCCTAGCACCCCGTCTGGAGCTCATGATGGGCCGCGAAAGGGCCGGAGAGCTGCGCGCCCAGAGGGCTGCTTCGGCACAGCGTGTCTACAACCGTGTGCAAGCCGAAAGGGCGGAGGCGGCTGCACGTGGGGTCCAGGTTGTAGTGGACGACACCAAACCGGACTCCTACGTCAAGGTCCGCTTCTACGATTAGATTAGTATAGTTATAATTTAGAGTTATAATTTAGATATCATTCAAGTACTCTATCTAGTATCAACTTAACTTACATTAGTGCCGATTTCGAGTCTTGGCGTCTACCACGACGTTGGCCCTCGGTGCGGCGGTCTCCTTCCCCCTTTCTTTGTAGAAAGGAACCCGGATGTGACGATTTGTTCTTTCAAAATTGAGAACCCTAGCAATCAGAACACCCCTCACCTTCCCACGTAGCAATCTGTGTAGAAATCCAGCTACGCGCGCAAGCCGACCGATCGAACATTAAATTCGAAAATCGCTTTTCTATTTTGCTACTTTCTTGCCATAAAATTGAAAAACCCACATCCATAACACCCTCCACCTGGAACCAACGTCCAAAAAAGGACGAATATGACAGAGTAGCACGCCCGCCTAGGTAAGAAAATCCCCCGAATATCGTAACCCCCCAATTACCTAATTACACACTAACGAATTTCCCCTTTTTTCAGTTAATTTACTGCTCATTTTTGTAGTTACACTCAACGTCCAGTCACCGTCCAGTCAACGTCCATCGACCCTCTCTACACCAGGACATTCTAATTGCTTCTTTTGTTGGTGGTAACGATCTCTTGTTGCTGACCAAGATTGAGCCGGGTGCCGGTTCAGTGGTCGAGAGTGCCGGGAGGGAACGAGATTTCGTACCCTTTTCCTGCGTTCTGGATATCCTGTACCTAATCCTAGTCGGCGCTGATAGATTGCTTGTCGATAATTCTTTCGCGGCATACCTCCAGCGCTGCGGTTCTCTTGGACACCAAGATTTTGTTTCATCCAACGATCGAACAATTGATTGCTTGATTTCAGAGAGACTTGTAGTACCTACCAGCCAGTAGATCACGATCTAGCCATCTCTTGTTGCTACCAAGATTGAGCCGGGTGCCGGTTCAGTGGTCGAGAGTGCCGGGAGGGAACGAGATTTCGTACCCTTTTCCTGCGTTCTGGATATCCTGTTCCTAATCCTAGTCGGCGCTGATAGATTGCTTGTCGATAATTCTTTCGCGGCATACCTCCAGCGTTGCGGTTCTCTTGGACACCAAGATTTGCTTTGGTTGATATCAGCTGCTGATGGTGCCGTCGTCCGTCGTTACATACCCACGGGTAATTGAAAGTTATGAAGACCCTCCTGCTGGACTTTCGTCTCCCTACGCCTCTCAGCATATAGGGGTGAGTCTTCCTTTGGTGCCTTTTTCAAAAACCCCATCCGAGCGTGATTGGAGTTTATACAGAAGTTGGGTCGAAGAACAAGAACAAAGGAATATCGAAGACAAAGACGACTTGACTCTGGGAAAGGTAGAGGGCGAGATTTTGACGCAATCATCCCTGTTCTCTCTCTCACCAGGAAAATGGCTCACGGACGCTGTGATTCAGGCCAGTATCCAGTCCATTTTGAGATTACATCCTTTGGAACCGTCCGTTTCATTCCTGCCGCACTTCTTCTTTACAAAATTAATGAATGAGGGTCATGCGAACCGTGATATTGAGGGCAGCTATGACTATAACAACGTACGAAATTGGGTCAAGAAAAGGATTGAAGGAAAGAAGGTTAGTGACATGAGCACACTGGTGATGTTCCAAAACCAAAATCATGATCACTGGGTTTGTTACGGTGTTTTCTTGGAGAAGAAGATCATTCAACAATTCGATTCCTTTGGAGGCGGTGATGTAATGGCGCTTATGAATATATACCACTGGCTACACGATTCCATGCAGTCAGAAGGCCAAGAATTGATTTCAACAGATTGGTGTTTGTACAAGTCTCATGACAACAACCCACGGCAAGGGAATGGCTTTGACTGTGGTCTCTTTGCAGTTATGCTCTCCCTATGTATTGCGAATGACTTACCCCTAAACTTTGTCGATCAATCAATCATGGAACGTGGCCGCTGTCAATTATGGCTTCATCTGATGAGCCTAATGAAGAAAAAAGGGGAGGTACTTGATTTGATGACCCCACCACCATCACTAACATCCCCGGGTCCTGTTCTGGACTTGCGTTCTCCCACTCCGGTATCTCGCAGACTCACTTACGAGGCAACGGAAGATGGTGGCGACGAAGGTGCTGGAAATGACGCTACGAGCCGATCAGGAGGCGAAGGCCAGCCTGTTCAGGAAGGCAATGGTGACGGTGGTCAGGTTGGCGAATCTCCAGATATAACCCGTGGCAACGGAGGTGACAACGCTGACCCCAATGGTGATGACCCCAATGGTGATGGCCCCAATGGCGATGACCCAAATGACGATCCGCAGCCTCCATCACCTAAGAAAGGAAGGAAAAAGCGGAAGAGTAGAAAGAAGAAAGAGCGGGGTGAAGAAACGGTAACGGAGGATGAAGGGGAAAAGACAACCCCGAAGAAAAGGAAAGCAAAATGGGACCAACCAGAAAGTCCTTCCAAGAAATCTAGAAGGATTTTAAATTTGCCACCAGATGATGCCACCGTCGCGAAAGATGATGCAACTGTCGCGAAACTACCAAAATATAAAAAGACAGAAGTAGCAGAGAGGAGGTCTCCAAGGACGAAAATCAATCCTGAAGCAGATGATGCAACCGTCGCGAAAGATGATGCAACCGTCGCGAAAATACCAAAATATAAAAAGACAGAAGTACCAGAGAGGAGGTCTCCAAGGACGAAAATCAATCCTGAAGCCAAGGAATCAACATCCTTAGCAGCTGCTCCACCTCTCAGTCCTGAAGCCAAGGAATCAACATCCTTAGCAGCTGCTCCACCTCTCAGTCCTGAAGCCAAGGAATCAGCATCCTTAGCGGACCTATTTGCAACTGAGGAGGAGTTCCTTCCAACTGAGGTAGAACCTGAGAAGGAGTTCCCTCCACCGCCAACGAATGAAGAAGATAAGGATGACGATCCTATGTCCAGGATTGTCGATACGGTCCCCTTGGATGCAGTTGCTAGGGCGGCAACGACTGAGGATGACGATGGTGGCTCAGCTAATAGTTTAGACGACAAGAGTTTGAACGAGGAAGACGGTCCTGCAAAGAAAAAGGCAGCCCAGAAAAAACACTTCGAAGAACTTACCATGGCTCATCAGAACTCGCCCCCAAGCACACGCAGGCATGCGTTGCTTCCAACGCAAAAGAATAGTCCAGGCAAAGCCAAGGGGACTACAAAGCCTCCGCTGCCGCCTGTGAAAAAAATCTTGGAAGACGACAGTCTCCTGAACATCACCTCTAAACCAGGTGGTTTTACAAGTCAAAAGGATGTTACCCATTTCTTCCAAAACCAAGCCGCTGTTGCAAGGCAAAAAATGAAGGCTGATGCAGAGAGACGCCAAAAAAAAGAACCACACTCTTTGAACAAGAGCAAAGCGGAAATTAAGCTTTTAGCACAACAGGCTAAAGAGGAGCGTTTGCAGAAGCGTTTGCAGGCTAAAGAAATGCGTTTGGCCGAACAACAGAAAAGGATGGAGGCTCAAGCAAAAGAAGAAAATGAGACGGTATTTGCTCAAAATGCCGCACTCCGCTTACACAAAAAGATATACAAAAAGTTACTCCACGGCAAACGCCAGAAGGGCAAGACTAAGGAGCGTCAACACGAGCAGGAACTGTTGAAGAATTTGAACAAAAACTTCAAACATAAGGTTGATGACAAGGTGGAGGAGGAACCATATTGGTTTAACGAATCTGTGCTTGAGATTTCCAAATTGAGGTATCACCCCCCTGTGTTGAAATATCCAAAAGGAACCCGAATCGTGGGGGAAAGGCAAAACCTCTATACAAGACCTACAATTCGAGAACATTTCAGTGGAATGGTGAAGAATCCCACGGGAGGCAATGAGATACTTTCCAAGGAAATAGCTCCTAGTTGGGTTCGCTTCTACTTTAGTGCCATTTTCGTGGAGCTGGTTATGCTCTCACCCAACCAATGGTTCCCAGTGCCGGTTGGTAACTCGCGTCCTGTCGATGAGAAGGCTCCAGCAAATTTGTTGGTGACGAAAGTTCCCATCCGTTACCAGCAGTTAGACCGCGACCATTGCCTACTTCTGGGAGTGGCTTCTTGTCTGGACTACTGTGGAGAAACAGAGGCAGCGGTCAAATTCAGTCATCAGGCCACGCAGTGCGAGAACCTCACTAGGGATCTTGCGATAAAGAAATTGAAGGACGCAATGCTCCAATTTCTTCCGTGCATTGGTGATTGTACTATCTTCAATGTAAGAAATGCCAAGAAACGTACTATCAAGAAGCTATCAATTGAAGATTTGATTACTATAAAGACGAGGTTCCCAACCGTCATTCTTCCGTTGGGAAACGATGGAGCATACAATCATGCGGTTGTTGTTATTGATGATATCGTCTTTGACTCTACTCAAGAATTTGCCCTCAAATTGTGTCGTGAAAGCTTGGACTGGATCTGTGGTGACAAGGGTATGGCCTCCATCTATATTGGTTTACGCTTCAATCGAGGAAATGCAACCAAGGACAAACTTCAGCACGTAGACACGGTGAACTGGTGAGATTGATATGTTTGGCACGACACAATTGTGATCCACAGATGGACATATATAATATATATTAAACAAATTACATGTAGGAAAGATATATTCTATTCACGAACAGTCATTGAACTGATCACCCCAAAGTTCTTGACTCCAAATCTCATGATAGCTAGATTCGTTATCATCATTTGGTACCATAAGGCAGTGACGCACTATTGCATTTGTATCTACCAGCTCGATGTTAAGTGTTTTGCGATTGTTGGCATGGTAAACATAGGACTGCTGCCAGTTCGTTGAAAACACAGATCCCCGACTGTAAGAAAAATTACAAGTGGCCACCACTACCATCACATTGGGATCCATAGAGGATGTGGACACAAATCCTAGGATTTTCCCAGGGGCATACAAATGACCAGTGGCAACGTCGTCGTTATCGCCATAGGCGGCCTGACAGTCCAAATCCTCTGCATGGCGTTGATTATCCTCGCGTTCCCACCTCAACATTACCCAGTCATACCATGGCCCTTGTAGACGATAGTTGGCATCACCGCGGAATATAGTCTTCTCTCGTACATATTCGGTGCTTACAAACAAACGGTGGTGCAAACATTCCTCCCCAACCACGCCATTGGACGCACCAGGTAAGGCACCATAGTGACCTACCAAAAACTGTATAAACTCAGTGCCAAAATGATTGCTTTGAAGACCTTGGATCACATAGGATGGTTCTTCGTCAAATAGTGTGATGATCATATTCGCCTTTGTAGCTTGTGGAGAAACGCCGGTAATTTGAACCGGTATTTCAGCTTCTGGAAGAAACGAATCATAGCTGGTTGTCATACGTTGATATGCCATGTCCACAATATAAGCGTCACTAACCCGTTGACCAAGTTGTTGGTCAAGGACCTCCGCTCGTTGTTGAGTGCCTTTGGCAGGACGTTTGACTAATCGGATGTGGTTGTGTTCGGTGGGCCCGGTATGAGAACCTTGAGGTGCACCGTTCCGTTCGATGTCATCTGGCACATGAAGTTGTTCATGAATTTTGGCAAGCTCCCATCCCTGGCCTCGGAGGCGTGGCCAAAGCCTAATAAGTTCTTGCAACATCACCCTTATGGCAGTGCGCGCTCTTTCTTTTGCAATTTTGTCTCCCCGTTTCCAGTAGGTATCACGTTTCAGCCATACCCAGTACGATAACAACATTTGGAATACTTGGCGCATTTCATTCAGTCTTTTATCAGAACCTAAAACCTCCACAAACAACTTTTTGCCCTCCTCCTGCAATGAAACGACCACGATTGTAAACAAAATTCCAACCTTGTACTTGGCAGGAAGATTCGCCAAGGTGGTAATACCATCTTTCCATAGTAACCTAGGCATGCAAGGTTCCGTGCCAGAGCTGGCGTAGCGTTGTCGTGGTAAAAGCGTTAATCGTCGAACGATAATATCCAATTTTGCTTTTTGCCCTATATTCATTTCGTCTTTGTAAAGTATGGAAAGACAATCAATGATGATACCATTTTCAACAGAATGCAATGGCTCAATTGGACATGCAGCACTGAATATACCAAACCGGCACCCTCCGTAACTGACATCATACCAAGCATTGTAAACGTTGTATTGATTGAATCCATCAAGGATATCCTGGCGATTGTTCTTTACCAAATCTATCACTTTCACCATGCTAATCTTTTGGCACTGGACTAATGGATCACCAGATTGATCACCTCGCACATTGCATTTACGGCAGAGTCGCTTCAATTTGTTCGAGTATGCACAAGTGGTACAACAAATCTTGTCCCCCCCTTGCAAATCACCAATGATAAAGATGACGGGAACCTTCAAATTGACTTTCTTGGTGATCCCTCCCAACTGTAGGGGGATATTATGAAGTGCCCCTGACTGCTGAGCTTCAATTAGAGACGCCAGAATAGTCTTGAAAATAGCATGTAGACGTTCAGCTTTCAACTCTTTAGTTTGCGTTTGGGCTTCAGCGGCAGACTGGATATAAGACAAATTGTTGATGTATCCCAGTGTCCGCCAGGCAATGGGAAGGTTGCGCATTTTCTGGTTCAAGATTGAGGTGGTAAACAACAGAGGCCAGGATGAAGCTTTTCCACCTTTGCGCAGGTTCGTCTCATCACACGCCATAATTATGGGCATCAAGAAGTCAGTTGCAGGATCTTTAACTTCGTGATGGTAGGCCTGGTTGTACCACTGACCCGAATTAGTAGTTGACAGTAGTCCGTTGGTAGGCACATATTTACCAAAAGGGTCGTTGATATTGACATCCAAGTTATGGAGCGTGCCAAACAAGGCACGATCAGCGACCAAGTTATACAACTGCTGTGAAAAATTGAAACAGGTTGTTTGCACTTCCTGGAAAACAGGTCCTGGAAGAGTGGTAGGGATTTGTTGTGGTCGGGATTTCTGGCACTGCAACCAGGTCTCAAGGTATTTCACTTGTGCTTTCCTGGTCGATCGTTGTGGGTAAAAGTGGTAGTTGTCTCCATTTGCAGCACGTCCCCATTCGATAATATCTTTATATAGATAGTGGGGGGCATTGGCATCACTTAGAATTTTTAATAACTTTGTTTCATGATACTGTTCGGTGGTAAAACGAATACCAAATCTCAAAGCAGAATCGTTGGCAGAGTCAGAATATACACCTACCCCGTCATTGGGACCTCCAGCGCCATGGTTCTCCTCCAAAACATTGCTTGTGTCCGCCTGGTTCAACTCTTCATCTATTGAGTCATCGTCATTATCCCAAGGGACATCTGCCAATGCTTCATTGGCTTCCACTGTTGGTGGTTTCTGCCTCACTGTTTGTGTCCGACTCCGAGTTTTTAACATCAAAAACCGAGCGCACGTTGGTGATTTACCAAGGTGTATATGCAGTCCTTTCACAGACTTCGAACTTGTGTTACAATGAGGATTGGGACATACAAAGGCATGCTGAAGACAGGGCTTTTTACCAACAGCAGTGCCACCATCAGAGGCGGTGGGTCGCTTTGCCGATGACATGAAAGGAGTGTGCTTAGCCAAAACGGTTGTGTAACAAATCAGATGTGCGGCTACTGGCCATTCCCTGTAGGAACCAATTATGTGGTTTGAATCAGTGGCTGATGCTAGTCCAATGTATTACCTAACTATGTGAATTTTATTACCTGGCTCTGTTATCCACCTTACCTATTCTTTCAAATTTTTGCATACTAATGTCAAAGTGAAGGAGTCAGTTTAACTGTTGACATAGTGATGAGATACTTTGAACTATTGGTGTAAAATTCTCACATAGCCATGTGGGTTGCTAGGTTGTGCTATGTCAAAAGTGACATAGCAATGTGAAATATCACATGGTGAGGTGAGATTCTCACATAGTCGTGTCAAATTCTCACATAGCTATGTCAAAATGAAAGAGCACTTTAATGTTGACATAGCTATGTGAAAGATACGACTAGTCGTGTCATAATGTCTCATAGCAATGTGACTCATTATGTCAAAAGTCACATAGCTATGTGAAATCTCTAATGCTTATGTGAGATTCTCACATAGCTATGTCATTAATCACATAGCTATGTCATTAATTGACATATTCTTTCAAAAAAATGACCGAGCCATGTCACAATGACATAATCAAGCTTGTAGATGTTGTACACGGATTCCTCGATTTTACCAAAAATTCCAAAATCGGCGAACAGGTTGTACGCGGATTCCTAGATTTACGATTTACCCAAAATACAAGTTGTACGTGGACTGCTGTGGATAGTTTGACTGGTTGTACACGGATTCCTCGATTTTACCAAAAATTCCAAAATCGGCGAGCAGGTTG
>OOFU01000135.1_pt1 | contig 11069 bp, 13 predicted proteins | sample 1670361 | NCBI WGS metagenome assembly OOFU01 (sample SAMEA98145418, study PRJEB22522) | marine metagenome | biome: marine biome; feature: marine water body; material: sea ice | place: Arctic Ocean | collected 14-Sep-2015 | depth 1.3 m
GAATATAATGAAATAGCTGAAAGTAATAAAGAACAACTTGATTAAAATGTTCATTTTTAATAATAAAGATCAGAAACTCGTACTGAGTATACAGATGAACAGCATGTATAACATAAGCAGAAATAACAAAAGCAACAAAATTTAATGCACAACAAAATAAATATAAAGGTTTGAATACACACATAAAAAAACATCTAATTCTTGAGACTACTCTTATATCGGCAATAATATTTTTTTTATAAATGTTTTAGGGTCAATAGACCCTAAAACATAAACAAGCTAAATTTTTATCCATAACGACAACATCACATTTTATTTATTTGTCAGCGCCATTTTCACAACCAGCGCATGCTCGAATAAGTCATGGCCTAAATCAGTTAAGTATCCGCCATCAGGTAACGTCACTATACCTTTGTCGAACAACCTCTTTGCTGCGGCAACTGCTGATGGTTCAGCGTCGTGATGGATTTTCAAACCCTGCATCAAACTTTTGTTAGGAAACTTTAACAATAAGTTCAGTTCTGCCACCATATCGTTCGTAAATGTCATTTTTATTCCTCATAAATTATGCCCTTAAGTCCCGTGCATAGAGAGGGCTAGTATTAGATTCAAGCGGAACAAGGCATTCATTTGCATAACTCTCACTAAAACCTAGCATTTTCACTTAATTACGACTCGTATAAAACTAGCCACATGTTTATAATAGATTATTGAGACTAAAGCCCAAACCGATGAATATCAAAGGTTATTTTAAATAATCATATTCAAGTAATATTAAACTAACCAGAAGAGATCCATGCAAATAATTCAATGTAAGGTAGAAAAAATTGAAGCCCTTACAGACACAATCAAACGTATTGTATTAATTCCAGATTCACCCCTAAGCTTTATTGCTGGTCAATATTTGCAAGTAGTTATGGGTGAAAATGACAGACGGCCTTTTTCGATTGCTAATGCGCCTCGCCTGGATGGAACTGTAGAGTTACACATTGGTGCTGAGCCAGGAAACCAATATGCAGGGCAAGTAATCGATAAGATGGAAAAAGATGGAGTAATAGATGTCGAAGGAGGATTGGGAAAAGCTTTTCTTAGACCGTCCGGGGCAAATACCACCATATTACTTGCAGGAGGAACAGGCTTTTCGTATACATTGTCCATTTTGCAGCAACTTCTCAGCAAACCTCTTGAAGGGCCAGTGATTCTATACTGGGGGACACGCACAATTGCAGATATGTATGCTTTCGATAACCTAAATACTCAGATGCAACAACATCCATTGTTTACTTTTATTCCAGTGGTGGAGTTTCCTGAAGCAGGTTGGATGTGTAAAACAGGTTGGGTACATCAAGCAGTGATCGAAGACATTCAAGACTTCGCTAAATATCATGTATATGTAGCAGGCCGTTTTGAAATGGCAAAAGTAGTGCGCGATGATTTTGTTAAACAAGGCTTGCCTATAACCTCGTTATTTGGCGATGCATACGCATTTATTTAAGTATCAATATTTAGGCACTTATTTAAATTCCTAAATATTGTCATCCTGACCGAATATTTTGCACTGATAATAATTAGACTGCACCCTTGAAGGCTAATTGTCGCCATGCTTCATAAACAAATACCGACACAGCATTCGACAAGTTCATGCTGCGGCTTTCTGGCAACATAGGGATACGCACACGCTGCTGAAGTGGCAAAGACTGAATAACCTCATCAGGTAAACCTCGAGTTTCCGGGCCAAATAATAATGCATCTCCAAGTTGATATTGGGCATCTGCAAAAAACGCTTTGCCTTTTGTGGTGCAGGCAAATATTCGTTTCGGTGCGCAAGCTTGGATGTAAGCTTCAAGGTTTGGATAACGTTGCACCTTTGCGAACTCATGATAATCCAATCCAGCTCTGCGCACTTTTTTATCATCCCAATCGAACCCCAATGGCTCTATTAAATGCAATGCAAAACCCGTATTTGCGCATAGGCGGATAATATTGCCCGTATTGGGGGGTATTTCAGGTTGGTAGAGAACTATATCGAGCATGAGTATGATTTCAGTTACATATGATGTTGGCATAATAACAAAAACCAGCAAAATGGTTTAACTCTTAGTTAATCTTTATCTTTTAACAGCTATCAATAAATTTTAGTGAGCTCCTAATTTTAGTGAGCTCCTATGTGTGCTTTAAACTAATTAAACTTAAGTTTTTAAAAAACACGGTCATTTATGTGGTCATTACATCTGGAAAAATTGCTTATAGCCTAGTCTGTAACATTAACTGCGGTTTGCTATTTTCTAAAAAAATCTAAAACAGCGTCTAAACAAGGCACTCTAAATTTATCTTGCTCCTCTAACAATTCATGTTTGGAACCTTGAATCACTCTTAGCTCAGTATGTGCCATTTTTGCCACCACCCTACTTTGGCGTTTGTTATCCACGATTTGATCTGCTCCAGCCTGAATAACTAACGCAGGTATAGGAAATCGATGCACATTTTGTTCTATTTCGTCCATCGCATGTGTTGCCATTTTAAGCCAATGTCCACTGACTCCACCTAACTGCAATTCTGGTGCTATTTGATACTCTTGACGAAAAATTTGATATCTAATCTCACTGTGAGTTAACTCATTAGCGGCAAAGGGTTGGTTGTTATAGTCTTTCTGTCCAAAAAAGTAAGCTGTCTGTTTGTTTAGTGCTCCGTGTAAACTTAACATTAAACTAGCAAGCCAATTGGGTAAGGCTGGGCGAATGCCGAACATAGGTGCTGAAAATGCAACCTTTTCAAATAACTCCGGATAACGTAACACTGTCAAAAAGCCAATTGCTCCACCCATCGAATGACACAATAGTTTTGGTTTGTGTCGAGTTTTTTTAATGACCACATTATCAATGAATTTCTTAAAATCAGTCACATATTCAGCAAAGTTTTCCACATAACCTATTTGTGGATTAGTCAACATACGCCCTGATAATCCCTGCCCTCTATGATCGTGAATAAATACTGAATATCCATTTTCATAGAGATCATATATGATTTCTTTATATTTGATTAAACTTTCAATACGGCCAGACGATATCACTATAGAACCAGTAGCCTGTGCGTTTAATACATAAGCGTAAGCAATGTCCACTTTTCCCAAACCCTCTAGTGTTCCATGTAGAACTTTATCAAGCCAGAAAGGTTGGATAATAGTTACATACTTTGATGCCAGATTATCTTCAGAACAAAGTACAAACTGAGACATATACAACCTTATATTTTAAAATGAAAAATATGCAATACACACGATTAATCCTTTATTCACAGCGCAAAACTAAATCACTTAGCCTTACTAAGCTTTTTATTGTAATTGTCTTCAATTACACGAAGTATATCGCGCCAACTTAGAATACCAACGGGTTCGTCCATTTCATTCACTATGGGGATACAAGAGATATTGTGTTGATTAAATAAACTGATTGCCTCGTATATGTTAGCTGATGGTTTAAGTGTAATAGGCTTACGACTCATTATTTGATGCACCTTTTTGCTCAAAGTAAACTTATCATGAACCGTTTCTTGAACTGTCCCGATAAATGGACTAATAAATTTAAGCAAATCACGGTCTGATATCACGCCATATAACTTACCTTTTTCTACCACCAGCAAATGATGGAACTTAGCATTTTCAAAAATATGTTTTACCACACGTAAGGTATCATCCAGTGTCACAGTCACTACTGGTGTAGTCATAATTCGCTCAATTAACATATATCTCCTTGCCTATTTTAAATCCCAATAAGACAGACTTAACCGTAACCTTGAAACTAGTGCAATAAAAGTCAAAAAATCACCTCTATACAAAATTTTGTTGGTTATGCCAACTGCCGGGTACTTCTTCGATAAGGTACTCAAATCATACTGCTATATTTTAGAGTATAGCGCAGGTAAAGTAACAAGTTTACGCAGATAATGTATAGGATCTTTTCCAAGCGCATTGCTGTCACACTAAGTAGCTAAACTATATAAAGATACTTTTGCATGCTGAGGACAAACACTCCAAGTGATATCTATTGATAAACCTTTTTCTTCGGAATGACTGAGGCCGGCTGTAGAGCCAATGAAGTCTACTGGAACGACTTCGTTGTGAGGAGTGCAGTCGCTTTATGATAATCGTTTCGGACTGTGCCATCATAATTTTAGTCGTCAATGTTCATAGCAATTTTGTGAAGTGAATTTTTGTAAAGTGAATATCACATAAATTCATCTTAGTGCTGTTGGGTACTAAAGAAGTCATATGCTACTTTCTCAATGCAATTAATCAATATCTCTGTATGTTGAGGTTAAGACCTTCGTATGTAGCGGCGAGTAAATTAGGTGCCAAAAAGGATAGAAATAACACACTAAGAATGAGTCTTTTCGGATTAAATATTTTAATCTACATAGGTGAAAATCATTATTGTTAATAAAGATGCTCAAAGCCTTCAAATATAAAATTACCTTAATTGATATTCAAGGCCTTGTGAAAGGGATCGACATTTTAACAAGTAATCCACCTTGGGGTTTATTGCTTGCTTGAATAAAACCTTGATGGTTACTTATAGCATGTTGTGCAATAGCTAAGCCTAATCCTACTCCACCACTATTTCTATCGCGAGCAGAAGATTCTCGGTAAAATGCTTCAAATATTTTATCTATATGATTTTCTTCAATACCATTGCCATCATCTTCTATTACCCACTCTATATATTTACCTTTCACTGACACAGAAACCTGAATGGGATAATCAGAATAATGAATCGCATTGCGTAAAATATTTTCTATGGCACTACTCAATAACTGAGGCTCTATATGCAAATTGATATGTTCATCTGTCCAATAAGACACTTCCTTATTTTTGTGTTCAGCCTCAAACTGGGCATCTGTAATATTAAAAAAATCAAGGATGGAATTTATTAACCGAAGCCCAGCAAGGTGAATTTGTCATGTTTTTTGATGCGCTCAAGGCTGAGCGACAAGGAAAGGGCGTTACGAGATGGAAAAAAGGTAAACTAAAAAGCAAAAAATTCAAACGTTTAAACATATCAGAAGATCAACTTGCTACCGTTAACGATATTAAGAATGAAAACAAAGCAAGTGGTAAAAAAATTAAAGCCAAATTAAAAGTTTATAAGCAAGCAGAGCAGCTATTAGTGCAAAGTGATGACTTAAACGCTGATACTTGGCAAACCCTTAATAATGAATACCAGGCTAATTTTCTGACAATAGCGATATTGAAAGCCAAAACCCAACATGACATTTGGAATCAACTTACTCCAAAGCAGCAAGCTAAGGCTGCTGAAAAAAGGAAAGAAGAAAGGTAAAAGGCATCAAGAGTTATCGTCGATATAAAGCGAGCACCCTCAAAAGAAAATTATAACGGCAGCTCTTTGGTGTCATTTTTTTCCATTTCATCAATCATAAGTCTTCATATGGCAGTTTTATTAACAAGAATATCTACCTGTTTGTTATTAGATGGATCCGTTTGATACAAAATTAGGATTTATTTTATACACTACACATATTTATAAAATCATTAGTTTATAATTGGCCCTTTTGTATGTTCGACTAATTCAGGCAATAAGGAATCATTATGCAAGGCATCGAATTACGGACTCGTCTTGACCAATATTATGGCCAAACGAAGTCAGTCATTTTAGACAAACAGCATCCTATTTCAGGATTATTACCGGCCAGTACAGCTGTTACAGTTCATGGTAATTACCAAGACGCTTGGGTTCGAGATAACGTTTATAGTATTTTGGCAGTGTGGGGACTTGCTTTAGCTTATCGTAACTTGGATGACGATGGTGGACGCGGTTTTGAGCTCCAGCAACGAACAGTTAAATTAATGCGCGCTTTATTGCGTTCGATGATGGCACAATCTACTAAAGTAGAAAAGTTTAAAACAACTAGACAGCCAATCGATGCATTGCATGCCAAATACGATACGGCCACTGGCAACTGTGTGGTAGGTGATGATGAATGGGGACATTTACAGGTAGATGCGACGTCAGTATATCTTCTAACACTGGCGCAAATGATTGCATCCGGTTTGGAAATAATCTGGACTGATGAAGAAGTCAGTTTTATCCAAAATTTAGTGTATTACATTGAACGTGCTTATCGCACGCCGGACTTTGGTATTTGGGAACGAGGAGCCAAGAGCAATAGTGGTAACGTCGAGCTCAATGCTAGCTCGCTGGGTATGGCAAAAGCAGCACTAGAAGCATTGTCAGGGTTTAATTTATTTGGAGCCAAAGGTTCGCGCTCAAGCATTATCCATGTTATTCCCGATAATATTGCTCAGTCTAATATTACGTTAACCACTATGCTTCCGCGCGAGTCAAATACCAAAGAAACAGACGCGGCACTGCTGAGCATAATCGGCTATCCGGCTTTTGCAGTAGACGATCAAGCTCTAGCTAATACAGTTCGGAATGACATTATCCAAAAATTACAAGGCAATTACGGTCTGAAACGTTTTTTACGTGATGGCCATCAAACAGCTATTGAAGATGAAGGGCGATTACATTACGAAGAACAAGAACTCAAAGAGTTTGAGCATATCGAATCAGAATGGCCATTGTTTTATACTTATCTTTATTTAGATGCGCTTTTTCGCGATGACAGAGAACAAATAACTGAATACCGAAAACGTCTCGACACAGTGTTAGTCGAGCAAAACGGTCAAAAATTACTTCCTGAGTTATATTTTGTGCCAGAAGAGTCTGTCGAAAAAGAGCGTGAGCAGCCAGGTTCACAAAAACGCATACCTAACGACAACGTTCCACTAGTATGGGCTCAAAGTTTATTCATACTTGGCGGTTTACTAGAGGACGAATTACTTCGACCTGGAGACTTAGATCCTTTAGGACGTCGACATATAAAAGTACCTAAAAAACCTGTTGTACAACTAATATTTCTAGCTGAAGACCAAGCACTTAAGCAAGAACTCGAAAGCTTTGGAGTAAGCACTCAAACCCTAGAAGATATTTCTCCTATACAAGTTTATCGACCCGAAGATATCGCCGCAGTTCATGCCCAGATCGGTCAATGCCATGAACTTGGTTTATCTGGTCGTATTCCTAGGCGACTTAAAAGCTTATCCACTAGTCGTGTTTACATGATGGGCAAACAGCGAGCAGTTTGCCTAACACCTTCTTTTATTCAGCGGGATTTTTTCTTGAGTTATGATATAGAATTTTTAGTCAGCCGCTTTAAGACAGAACTGAGTTACCTGCACCGTAATTGGACTGAAGTAGGCAGGCCAACGATGACAGTTTTACTGACTCACAATTTATTGGATACCGATCGTAATGCCTTTTATGCACTGATGAAACAGATCGCCAGCGGCGAAGTCGAGGGGATCCCAGTTTTACATGGCCTTATGTCTCAGCTAATTAATACCGCCGCTGTTGAACATGTGGAACACTTAAAAGACTTAGTACTTCCTGAGGCACCATTAACTGATTTGTTGTCGCAATCTTGTGTACTAACCTTAGCTGGCGAGCATAAACAACTGTTATCCAGCGAAGAAATAGCCATAGCTTTAGAGACAAATGTAAGCACATTGGAAGCCCGTTTAAATGCAGCAACTAATTTATACGAGCAGATAGCACTGCTGACTAAAATGGTGGAGTTACAATCTATTGATGCCAAAATTCATATCTATAATCAACAGCGAAGTGTGCGTGAGCTAATCGAAGAGGTTTATACGCAGGCGGGTCGTTTACGACTTTGGTCGGTGTTAAGACAAGCCACCGGACTTCAAGGAAAAATTGATGGAGACATTGGCTTAGCTGTTGGGGATCTATTGGTGGCGCAAAAGTTTATTCAGGTAGGTCGTTCTTATCACGATGGCTCATTGATCACGCGCCCTATTAGTGACGAAGAACTGATGCAACGGATTATACAATATTGCCGTGAAGACGTTCGCGACCAAATACTGACTCAAGAAGTCTTACTCTACCTAGGACTATTAATCAAAGCACGCCCCGAATTATTTAGTGAACTTATCACTGTTCGAGCGAGCTTGTTGATCATATTATTAACTAGCCAGATTGCTCGAACACAAAACTGCCACACAGATGAAGCTTACGATATGTTGATGGATATGCCACCCTCAGAGGTTCAATCACGACTAGAAGTGGTGCTTGAAAACTTTCAAAGTTTGGCTGATTTACCACAAAAAATGGAGGTTCTTCATGCACATGGCGACATCAAGCAGCTAAACTGGCAGCAAAATTTAGGCTTAGAACAGCTAGACACCCCTACTGAGGGTTGGCTAGCTTGGCGTCAACATCAAGGGATCATTGACCGTCGTTCATCAGAGTTTTTAGGAAAAGTGTGGAGAATATTGCATCATACCAGTGGACTTGTCATCGGCAATAAAATGGATAAACGTAATCGTATTAATAGCAGTTTAGTATTAAGTGATATGACGGAAGGTGAAAAAGCCTTTGCACTTTTAATCGAGCACATGTTTAACAATATCCATGCAGCTGAATATCGTCAATTAAGTATAGAAACATTAAATGCACTTTCGAGCTTTTTTGAGCAAAACCCCACCCTAATTATTGACGATGCTATTGTTATTGATGTCACTATCGGCCACGCCGTTAATCTAGCATTTATTGAGCAATACCCTGAAAGACAAGACAACTATCAAGAACATAAAAGTCATGCTTGGGAGAGTTTTTATGCGCAGTCACCTGCTCGTAGTACCACCTTTATTATTTCAGCGTTAAATCATCTATTAATAATAACAAAAGAAAAACCTTTGACATTTTATGAGTAACTTTGACTCATTACATTTTAAATAAAAATTCAATCACATTAATAACTTAGCACATCACGGTGATATTTTGGAACTAAAAACAGTGGCGAAGTAATCAACATATCTGCGGTCGCCACATTACAGACGACTGGTAAATTCCGTACAGAACAGATCCTTAGCAAAGCTTTAACATCGGGATCATGAGGAGCGGGATTCAGAGGATCCCAGAAAAAGATTAAACAATTTAATTTGAGCTTGGCAATTAATACACCTATTTGTTGGTCACCACCTGGGGGATCACTTTTGAAGTAGTGTATATTTAGAGACAATTCTGTCTTTAGCAAACCTCCCATTGTGCCCGTAGCGACCAAATTATGTTTGCTTCACTCGGCTTGGTGCGCCAAAGACCATTTTACTAAATCTGGTTTTTTATGGTCATGAGCAACCAATGCGATGGTTTTTTGCATCATCTAAAAGGTCTTTTGTTCATTTATAAAACTCAAAATTATTGAAGCATTTATCAGCTTGGCGTTAATAAATATTAAAAACAAACCTTGTTAATCATTTGCTGCGGAATATGCACAGTAGGAACAACGTAATCTAAAGAAATATACTCATCTGGTTGGCGGGCTTGATCAATACTTTCAGGACCTAAGATAATAGTATCGCAGCCCAATTGATTGATAAATGGTGCCTCAGTAGAATAGTTAACACTTTGAAATTTTTTATCCGTAAGTTGTTCAGCCAAATCCAAAACATCTTATTCATCACGGCAAGAAAATGCGAGCGCTGTCGGATACATTAAATCCAAACTTAAACGGTTGGGATATTTTGCAAATACTGGAGCTAACGGTTCTTCAATCATACCAAGGGCTTGATCATCATTTAACTCAGGCACAACCCGCATATCGAAGTTGAGCTTACAGTGCTCACATATACGATTTTCTGCATCGCCACCGCTGATGTGTCCTAAATTCATGGTGACATGGGGCACACTAAAGGCAGCATCATGGAACTGGCTTTTTTAATTTACTTTGCAAGTCCATCAATTGACCCATCGCTTGATACATGATCTCAATAGCGTTGACACCCTTATCGGGGTCGCTGGAATGCCCAGTTTTACCTTGAACATTCAAACTTTGTGCAATGTGTCCTTTATGTTTATAGATGGGGATACGTTCAGTAGGCTCACCAATAATCGCCATACTTGACTTAATTAATTGTTACTCAGCAAAAAAACGCGCACTAGCCATTGATGTCTCCTCGTCGGCCGTGTCCAAAATGTACAGAGGCTTTTTCAATTTATTGAGAGGAATGGTTTTTAATGCTTCAAGAATAAATGCAAAAAATCCCTTCATATCACAACTACCTAAACCAAAAAGTTTGCCATCTGCTTGTTTGACTTTAAAGGGATCAGATTGCCAACGACCTTCATCACAGGTCACGGTGTCTGAAGGACCACAAAGCAACAGACCTCCTTCTCCGTGCCAATTTTGGCTAACATATTAAATTGATTACCAGCACCGGGCACTAGTTGAATAGTTATGGAAAAACCAAGATCACTGAACCAGCCTGATAATATGTCAATTAATGATTTATTCGACATATTCAATTTCTCGTCAAATGCGCTAATCGACGGCGTTTTAATGATGGTTCTGTAGTGTTCTAAGAAAGATAAATTTGGCATAACAATTAGATCAAATAATTATTCACTTTTATTGCATAAATATACAACACATGGCATCATAAGACAAAATCATAAACGACTGATAAATGAAATATTTACATCAGCGTATTAAATTAACATTTCATTTTGTTTTGGTTAGATATCTTATATGTACTTAAACGTTACAAAAATATTATTCCTGTTTACTTCCCTGCCTAGCTTCGCCAGTATGATATATCGACGACAATCGACTTTCTAGCGTATAGCTCATTCTTTGCTTTAGACTATATGGTTTAATGCAAAGAATGCTTTTTTATTCCCAATTTTCATTTTCTAGCACCCTATTCACATTGAGCTTTTAGAGAAATTTTCCATGATCAAAACCTGTATTATCGGAGCTAGTGGTTATACTGGCGCTGAGTTAGCGTCACTCCTTCACCACCATAATCAATTTGAGTTAGCCGCTTTGTATGTTTCCACTAACAGCAATGATGCAGGAAAATTATTAGGAGATATTCATCCAAAACTTTTCAATACAATTGATTTACCATTGCAGCCTATCGATGAAAATAATTTATCTGCCTTATCAGAATGTTTTGATCTAATATTTTTAGC
>OOFU01000136.1_pt1 | contig 11066 bp, 7 predicted proteins | sample 1670361 | NCBI WGS metagenome assembly OOFU01 (sample SAMEA98145418, study PRJEB22522) | marine metagenome | biome: marine biome; feature: marine water body; material: sea ice | place: Arctic Ocean | collected 14-Sep-2015 | depth 1.3 m
TTCACACCGCATGCTTGAAATACATTCTTTGCTAAATCAATACCAATTGTTCTAAGCTTCATCTTGGATGTTCCTTATGTAAATAGTCTGGTTAAAATACTATTTTGGCGCATTGACGCCGTATTAGGGAGCGTCCATCTCATCGCCCAAAACAATACGTTACCCAATCACAGTATGAACAACAATCACAAGGTGGTAGGTAGCTTTTCATTTTAACGCTTTAAAGTGAGGAGTTTGAGATTATTTAGAATTTTACAGGATGATTTGAATTAAATGGGTCGTCCAGCTGCAAAATGCAGGCAATATGGATCAGCACACGTCGTACGAAATTTATCAAGCCACCCATCTTATAAACTTAAATAAAAACCTAAAAAAACTTAGTTGATTTTTAGTTCATAAATGGATTTATGGAGCAGTTATACAGCAAGTCGAAAGTTTCTAGTCATTTGTATGAGTAAATGGATTTTAAGGGATTTTCACACATAGATGTGCCAAATTAGTAATAAATTGACTATTTGACTGAAGTTAAGCAAAACATAGCAAGGTTTTGGCCTTCCCCATGCCTCGAATACGTTGATGACCCGTGTGCTCTTTAAATTGGTTCATCATTTGCTCTGCCCCTGCGGCATAACTAAAGTGTTTTTCAAACTCGCTGCTCAGGATGAGCCACTGTTCGTCTGATACACCTAACCTTTTCAGAATAGGTTGTTGTTGCTGGTCAATATGCCCTGCTTTATCGTTTCTGATTATCTTGCCTGTGATGTCAACTAACTCGCAGTAATCTTTGAGGGAAAAAGCGATACCTTTGGGCATATTTTGTCTTTCGTTTCCAACAAAGGGCATTAATGAATGCGTAGGAGTATTTTGTTTTATCGACTCTAAGCGTTTTTTAATACTGGTGTGCTTTGAGGTTTCTGGTGTCTTCGCTATTTTAGTTCGAATAGGATTAAGGTCAACATAAGCCATACAGGACAGTAATGCAGCTTCATCTAACAACGCTTGAGATTTAAACCTTCCTTCCCAGAACCTGCCCTACATTCATCCTCTTTGTTGGCTTGCCGGGCAATGTACTCATTTAGATTTCGCATCAGCCAGCTAATGTCATGAAACGTCTGCGATATTCGGTAATGGTGTCATCTAAGGTGAGCTGCTGGCCTTGGCTTATGGGAACTCATCTGGCAAACATTTGGTTGAGTTATGTGCCTTTGTGTAGGCGATGCCAACGCTAAACAACGTCATAGTCTGACCACTCTTGGGTTTACTTCACATCCTCATGCAACACAACATGTACGTGATTAACCATCACCGCATAGGCACCCTAATCTATGGCGAACACGGAAGATAAAAATAACAATCATTTTTAACCAGGCCGCAGCGGTGTTAATAGCTATATCCAGAATAATTATCTACACCCCACAAAAAAAGCGCCTTACGCAACGGGAAACGCGAGATAATTAGGAAGATCCAATCAACTAATTTGACAACTACGAGGTTGGGGCACAACGTCAATCCTTTGATTTGTTTCCTCATCAAAGCCTAGCCTAGCTTATCTTGATAAATAGACAGACTGTTATGGGTGGCTTGGTAATTATGTTCAGTGGACAGGCCGTGAAACAATTCGCTCGTTTGCACTTAAAAATATTGGAGAGTTCGCTACTATGTTGTCATTTTAGTCCGACAACAGAATGGCGGCATTTATCGCACAAGTCATAAGCGACAATAAATTTTGAACATGTTTTTCAGTCGTTTCGTATTGATTTTTGTTAGTTACAATCTCAACTAGAACGCAACTTAGTCAAATTGACTCTGAACCTTTAATTGGCGCAGACCTTTTATTTTTATTTTTATTTTTATTTAGAAATAAATACTACCATTTACGGTCTAGTTACTTATAAGTTACAAAAAGAGGCGCCTTATGAACCGAAGAAAATTTATCACGTCAACTATTGCAGTGACCGCAAGCCTAGGATTAGGTAGCACCATGTTTTCGGCTTTTGCTGAGCCCGCGTTCAAAAAAACCAAAACTGCGCTCGCAGTACAGCAGGAATGGCGCGAGTTGCTTCCTAAAGGTTACAACGACAGCTTAGTGTTAACGCCTATTGAATTGAGTGAGCAAGAATGGCAACAGCGTCTTAGTTCAGCTGCCTTTAAAGTGCTGCGAGATGAGCAAACAGAGCGGCCTGGTTCCTCTGCCTTAAATGAACAGCATAGTGAGGGCGTGTATGCCTGTGAAGGGTGTGATTTGCCGTTATTTACGTCAGCAATGAAGTTTGAAAGTGGTACAGGGTGGCCTAGTTTTATCACACATATACCTGGGCATTTGGCGACTAAAAGGGATTATAAAATGATTTGGCCACGAACCGAATATCATTGTATACGCTGTGGTGGGCATCAGGGCCATGTGTTCGATGATGGCCCTAAACCCACTGGTCAACGCTGGTGCAATAACGGTGTGGCACTAAAGTTTATAGCGATGAACCCCAGCTAAGTATAATTGATTGACCAAAAAGTAGGTTTTAACCAGCTAACACCATGGAAAATGCTGACTTTGCAAACCCTACCCGAACGTTACTAAAATGAATGTAGTCGGTAAATGAACACTTCAAACATGACAAAATTGATGTCGGGTTCATTGACATTTTACCGACATAAAAACCAGTCATTCGATTAATCAAACGATACTGACTGGTCATCGTTAAACGGAATAGTTAAACATCATAAATCAACAAGACACACTTCGTAACAGTAATGCCGTCTCTTTTGCTCGAAGGTGGCTGTCAGAGTCGAACATACCAAAATAACGTCTTGCCCTACCACACTGATGGGGAGACCTATATTTGAGTCACCATAATCTGATATCAAAAATTAGCATGCGCTAATCTGAGAGTGTTCCCTAACTGTGCTTTAGTTAATGTTAGAATAGCCGTTCGCGCATCAGCACTAATATCAATAAAACGCAGGGCAACGGTAACCGACAAGATACTTAAAACAACAATCACAATAATAAGTTCAATTGGAGTAAACCCCCTTCTTATTATTTCCGAAAATCTTATAGTGACCCAAAACTCCAACCTCAACCCTCAACCCTCCAAAGCACTTTAGCAAGAAAACACATAACTACCTCATATTAATGATAATAGAAATAAATAAAGAGTCTAAAAATAGTAAAATAGCGCCCTGTTCTTTTCAAAAAATCTACGTTGACAGCGTTCATCAACATGACGTCCATTTTGATAACCGTATAAATTTTTGTCCGAACTATCAATCATCATGAAGCCACGATTTAATTGAATATTATTTAAGAGAAGTGTTTTATTTTCATATTTTTTTAGAAATATTATGAGGAGGGTAAAACAGAGCTGCTGAAATCTGTTTCTTTCCTCGATGTGAAGTTAATGCCATCCCATATCAATAGGATGGCATTAATAAGTATTGTTAGTTACAAATAATCAGCTACTTAATTTTAGTATTTGGTTATTAACAATTTACCACCCACACTGACGGTCAGCATTTTGCTCATCTAACCAAACTTTCAGAGGTGCAAAATACGCCTCAATAGTGGATGCATCCATATCTCGGCCACCCGTCATTGTTTGCAAAGCCTCTTGCCAAGGCTGACTCTTACCCATTTCAAGCATGTCATTTAAAGCTGTTCCAGCATCTTTACTGCCAACAATTGAACAGCGATGCAATGGCTCTTCACTGCCAGCAATATCGCACAATGCTTTATGAAATTGGAATTGTAAAATATGTGCTAAGAAATAGCGTGTGTAAGACACGTTGGCAGGCACATGATATTTAGCACCTGGGTCAAAAGCATCAGCATCTCTGCTTACAGGAGCAGATACGCCTTGGTATTTTTCACGCAGTTCCCACCACAACTCGTTGTATTTATCTGGCGTGATGTCCCCTGCTAAGACCTGCCAGCGCCATTGATCAACCATTAAGCCAAAAGGAATAAACGCGATTTTATCAAGCGCTACTTTTAATAACATACCTATGTCGTTTGAAGTGTCAGGAATGTCATCGATTAATCCGAGGCCTTTTAAATACTTGGGAGTAATCGACAAAGCAATAGTGTCACCAATTGCTTCGTGGAAACCGCTATTAGCAGAACCACGATAAAGAATGGGAAGGTCTTTATATGCACGTTGATAATAATTGTGACCTAACTCGTGGTGAATAACGTTAAATTCTTCACCGGTTATTTGAATACACATCTTAATACGCAGATCTTCTTTACTGTCTATGTTCCAAGCAGATGCATGACATTGCACATCACGTCCAGGTGGCTTTTGAAACATTGAACGTTCCCAGAACGTTTCGGGCAATTGTGCAAAACCCAAGGATGAGAAAAACGCTTCCGCTTCTTTGACCATTCTAATTTCATCGTAGCCTTGGTCAGCCATTGCTTTTGTGACATCAGGGACGTTCATTTCTTGTTCTGGTTTCACAATGTCGTAAATGTTACCCCAGCTTTGCGCCCACATATTTCCTAAAAGATGTGCCGGAATAGGCTGGTCTAGCGGCACAGTCTCTTCACCATAATGCTCAGATAACTCGGCTCGTACATGGCATTGCAAGGCTTCATAAAAAGGCTTTACTTGGCCCCAAAGTCGGTCTAATTCTTTTGGGAATTCAGCGGCTGGCATGTCATATTTAGCACGCCATAATTCAGAAGTATTTGCAAAACCTAGCTCTTTAGCACCTTCATTAGCAATCACCACTTGCTCCGCATAAATACCTTTCATGGGTTTTGAAATTTCGCGCCAACCTTGCCAATATTCTTGAAGTAATTCAGGATCACGGCTTGTGGCCATTTCAGCGCTCATTTGCACTAAAGACAAACAAATACCATCATCTCTACAGTACTCACCAGCCCCATAAATGCTGGTCATTTCAGAACCAATTGCTGCAAGTCGTTCAGCCTTTACAGGGTCTGCAGGTGGTGCTATTTCAAGTGCAGCTTTTAGGAGTTCTAATTGGCGTCTAGTATCCGCGTCAACTTCTACATCGTTAAATTTGGCTGCTGCAACGGCATACTGAGCGCTCAATACCGATGTTTGCTCTTTAAAATATGCGTTGACTTTGCCAGTATCGAAATTGATATGGGTTGCATAAGCCCATGAAGCGTGGGCTGCAGGCGTTTCTATCTTTTCCATTTCACTGGCATATTGTCCTAAAAATTCATTTGCGTCTGCAGCCGTTAAGGTCACAGCGCTGATAACTGTTTCAGGCTTGCTTGTGGGAGCGCAAGCAACGCAAGCAGCCAAAACGGCGACTGATATTAGGGTTTGTTGTATTATTCGCATTATTTTCCCTGTCGTTTTTTATAGTAATTAGACATTAAAAAAAGCAGAAAGGACAATCAATGAAACCTGACTTGGTAAGCGTCGCACTGATGATTTCTGTTACTAGTAAATTACAGTCATTGTTGAACAAAGACTGCAAATGGGTCAAGTCATTTGATCATTAAAACTATTCAAAAAATGTTAAAGATCTTGATGTGTTTTGAATTTAAAAGAATGGCATTAAAGGGATCGTTGTCAATTTAAATAACAGTTTTCTCGCCAACTTGTGGGGTGTTAAGAGAGGTTGAAAATTGATATTGCTCAAATCAGATATTAAGCAGTACACAACGTTAACCAGGCATCTGACGGGTTAACGGAAACGCCGGGTGCATTGAGCTCGTTATAAAACACTTGCCCATGACTTGGTTTATCTAAACCGATCAGCGCTCTTAACTCAGCGCTCTTAACAATGATGTCTTTCCAGCTTACGTCCGGCCTAACTTCATATTGAACGGGCCAGCGTTAAACCTGAGTGTAATGTCTTACAGATAACTGTGCTCTTCCACCATCAAGCTAACATCTTTTAATTCTAGCACCAACTGACACTGCGCCACTTTTATTTAGTAAACAAAAACATAACAGAATCAATATTGTAGCAAGTTGCTTTATATTGATATGTATTCATAAACCTCAACACATTTCTATAAATGCATCGACAAAACGTTGCGGAGACTCAGCGTCCATATTGAAATATAGCGATGGCTCGATTAGCTCAATTTCTATGACCGCAAACTCACTTTTATGTCGTACTAAATCTATGCGTGCGTACAATACATCTGCGGGTAAAGCTGCTAAACAGTGTCTTGCAGTAGTCAACATCTCTTCGCATGGTTGAATTGATTTGAGTTGTCCTCCATGCTCTTCTTGTACTCTGAAGTCACCTAGTCCAGGCTGTTTTAAAATACTATGACTATATTGCCCAGCAAAATAAAAAAGTGAGTATTCACCTTCTTCAATTATACCATTTAAAAAAGGCTGCAACATAAACTCACGTTCAGAAAAAACAGTTTTCAATAGGTCTGATTGTTCTTCAAGAACTTCTGCTGTCATCCTGTATGTATGATCTGCGTTAGCACTAACTAAAGGTTTTAAGACTATTTCTGATGTATTAAAATGACTAAAACCAAGTTGCAATTCAGCTAATGAAAAAGAGTCGAACCAGAGTGTAGGTACAATATTAATACCTTGATTTTGTAAATCTTTTAAGTAGCTTTTACTGATGTTCCACTCAACAATTTTTAAGCTGTTTTGTAATTTAGCGGATGAGGCCTCAATACGTTGCAAACACGCCATAAAATCTTCAACATCATCCTGATAATCCCAGGCCGTACGGATTACCACTACATCATAAACATTCCAATCAACATCAGTTTTTCGCCAAGATACCTCCTCAACTAACCAACCAGCTACTTTTAATGGTTCATATAACATTTGGTCGTGATGAAAGAAGTCTTCGAGACTGTCCATGGATAAAAATGCACAATGTTTCATAAGTGTCTTCCCTACTATATTTTTGATGGACGTTATCATAATAAACCCAACCGTTTTTTTCACTATAGATCGTAAATTTTATATAACAATAAGCTAACAATAACTATTCAGAGATCATATATTTTTACAAATGAGCTTATGTATCTTGCTTCGTGTAAGTTAGTATGAGCCTATCAGATTTGGTAATAGAGAAAAGCAGTATGAAAAATAAGTGGCTTAAAGGAATATTACCCTTAGTAATACTGGTGATTGGTTTTGCCGCAATGGCGACTATAGAGGCCTCTGGCGAAAAAGATGAAGATAATGAGCCAGTAGATATTCGCCCCACGGTAAAAATAGAAACCGCTATAGCTGAAGATTATCAAGTTAGAATAACCAGCTACGGAGAAGTGCGCCCATTAGAAAGTACAATGGTGTCGGCACAAGTATCAGGCGAGGTGCTTACTTGGCACCCTAATTTTGTGCCTGGTGGTTTAGTTTTTCGTGGTGATACCCTATTTACTATCGAGTTGGACACGTATGAGGCGGCATTGTTACAAGCCGAGGCTGACCTTAGCTTAGCCAGAGCAAACTTAATTGAAGAACAAGCCAAAGCTGAAGTAGCTGAACGAGAAGCAAAAGGCAGCAAAGTATCTGACCTGTATTTACGTAAGCCGCAAATGCTTAGTGCTCAAGCGTCTATAAAATCAGCACAAGCAAGATTTAAAATAGCTCAACGGGACTTAGATAATTGTGCCATTAAAGCTCCTTATGATGCCTTAGTCGTTAGCCGTGATCTTGGGGTTGGGCAATACGTTAATCAAGGTTCTCAAGTAGGGGAGCTTTATAATATCGAATCTGCAGAAGTATCGATTCCTATTGCAGGTTTTGATAAAGAGTTTTTACCCAGTGACATTACTCAACACAAAGCGACTATTAGTACTAAGGGTTACAATGCTATTACTCGTGAAGGAAAAGTTGCACGTGATTTAGGTATTATCGATCAAAGCACACGCATGAGTCAGCTGGTAGTGAGAATCGAAGATCCTTACGGCTTAAAATCGTCTGTACCACCATTAAAATTTGGACATTATGTAGAGGTTAGTTTTGCTGGAAAAACGCTAAATCAAGTTTATCGTTTACCTCAAGAATTGGTGACTAACCGTATTATATGGTTGTTAGACGAAGAACAACAAATGCAGCCTCAACGGGTTGAAGTTTTGCGTGAAGAAGGTACCTATTTTCTGATTAGTGAGGGTCTGCAAGACCAAGACATACTAGTTACCACCTTACCTGAATACCCTCAGAAAGGTATGAAAGTCAAAATTGCCGAGCCAAAAGAAGACTTAGTCGTTCAGAAATTATTATAAGGGCAACACCATGTCTACTGAAAATACAGGCAATTTACCTACCGAACCACACACTCCTGAACCAAAACAAACAGGCCTGATTGCATTTTTTGCGAATAACTCTGTTGCCGCCAACTTAATGATGATGTTCATTATTATTATGGGAATTTTTAGTTATTTCACTATTCAGCGGCAAATGTTCCCTAATTTTGAAATTAATTATATCAATATTAGCGCCGTCTATCGGGGTGCTTCACCTCAAGAGATTGAACAAAGCATTTTAATTAAAATGGAAGAAGTGCTCAAAGATATTACTGAAATAAAACAAAGCACATCTCGTGCTCGTCGCGGTAGTGGCTCAATTTCTTTGGAAATAGATGCAGACGAAGAGTTGTCTGAAGTGTTAGATAAGGTGAAAGCTAGGATAGATAGTATTGCTACTTTTCCTGCTGAAATGGAGCCGCCCAACATATCCCAAATTGAATTCCGCCAAGACGTAATCGAAATGGCACTTGTGGGTGATCTGCCCATACGTGATTTAAAACCCATTGCCAAACAAGTCGAAGATGAGCTGATGGCATTACAAAACGTATCATTGGTTCAATTAGAGGCTCCCGAAGATGAAATAGCCATAGAAATTAAACCAGAAACATTACGTAAATATAATTTGTCTATTGCTGATGTTACCCAAGCGATTAGACGCTTTTCTACCGATATATCCGCCGGACAGTTGCGCACTGATTCAGGTGTGGTAGCAATAAGAGTAGAGAATCAACTTTACACGGGTGATGAATTCAGAAAAATACCAGTCAAAATTGGCGACAACGGTGCCAAAGTATTACTTGAAGATGTAGCACAAATTAAAGATGGGTTCATTGAAGGTGAACGATATTTCAAATACTCTGGCGTAAATGCGATGTCTTTCAATGTTAAGGCCACTAAGGACCAGAGCTCTGTGCCTATAGCTGAATCAGTACAAGCCTACGTAGAAGCGCGCAACAAAACATTACCTCAAGGATTAGAACTAAAAATCTTAGTGGACATGACCTTTTATTTGAATGCACGTCTTGACATGATGCTCAAAAATTTATTTCAAGGCGCGCTTTTAGTGGCCTTAATGTTGACAATATTTTTGCGTTTTAGATTAGCATTTTGGGTAATGTTAGGCCTACCTGTTTGTTTCTTGGGTGCCATAATGATGATGCCAGTTTTTGGTGTGACTATTAATGTTCTATCTTTGTTCGCCTTTATTATGGTGTTGGGAATAGTGGTGGACGACGCGATTGTGATAGGTGAAGCCGCATACACTGAGATTGAAGAAAAGGGAGGCGGTGTAGAAAGTGTTGTTCGAGGCGCAAAAAAAGTCGCCAAACCTGCTACCTTTGGGGTGTTAACTACCATAGCTGTATTTGCACCCTCATTGTTTTCAAGTGGCCCAGAGGCTGCGTTTTTCACAAACATTTCAATGGTGGTGATTTTATGTTTAGTATTTAGTTTAATTGAGTCTAAATTGATCCTACCAGCACATTTGGCCAATATGAAATTTACGCCAATCAAACCAGATAGTTGGCGAGCACGATTTAACAAACGATTCTTTAATTTTGTAAACGGTCCGTACAAAAACTTTATCACACGTTGCATTGAATGGCGCTGGTTCGTATTTGCAACCTTCATCGCCATTTTGGTGATGAGTTGGGGCCTGATACAAGGTGATTACGTTAGAACGGTTATGTCGCCCAAAGTCGCCCATGATTTTCCGGGCATTAATATTCAAATGAATGAAAATGTTTCAGACCAAACAACAATTGATACGCTCAAAACAATAGAATCGATGGTCTTTGAGGTAGATAAGAAAATTGTGGAAGAATACGGCAGCACAATGATGAAAGATATCATGGTGTTTAATCAAGGTCGGACAGCTGGCAGGATTTTAGTACCTTTAGTGGATGAAGATGAACGTCATTTTGACGCTTTTGAATTAACCAGAAGATGGCGTGATGCGATGCCAATCATCCCGGGTATGAAGTCTATTACTATTCAAGATAATCTTGTTGGTGGCCCTAGCAGTGATGGTGAATTTGGCTTTATGTTGTTTGGTGCAGATATTGATTTACTGAATGCCGCAGGTCGTGAATTCATCTCCATGTTGCAACAACAAGAGGGATTATTTGACATCAGCTCAAGTATAGATCCAGCCAGTAAAGAGATCCAAATTGATTTATTACCTGTTGCTTACGATTTGGGTTTAGACTTAGCTAATATCGCCAACCAAGTGGGTGCCAGCTTTTTTGGTGGTGAAGCACAAAGAGTGATTCGTGACGGAGAAGAAGTTCGAGTTATGGTGCGTTATCCTAAACTCACTCGTGAACGCTTTTCTGAACTTAAATATGCGATGATTACCACCCCATCGGGGCAAAAAGTGATGTTAGGTGATGTAGTCACTCTCACAGAAACACCCGGAATTAACTTTATACGCCGAGAACAGGGTTATAGAAGTGTCTATGTATATGGGTCCATTGACGAAGAAGTCGTAGAGCCAAATACTGTAATTGAACAAGTTGAAGAAAAGTTGTTACCACAACTTAAATCTAACTTCCCTGGGGTAAAGTCTGAGTTGGGTGGTTCCATTGAAGAGCAACAGGCTCAAGAAAGCGAACAGTACACATTCTTGATAATAGCCATGTTAATGATATTTATCTTACTGGCCATACTTTTAAAACGTTACGGTCAACCATCGATTCTTATGTCAGATATACCATTCAGCTTGACCAATGCAATATGGGTACATCTTATCTTTACACTATTCCTAACCTTGTTGTCAGTCTTTGACTTAATATCAGCTTAATAATTACTGATATAGGCTATCTTGCTAATTAAGGTACTTCTTACTCAAAGA
>OOFU01000139.1_pt1 | contig 10950 bp, 8 predicted proteins | sample 1670361 | NCBI WGS metagenome assembly OOFU01 (sample SAMEA98145418, study PRJEB22522) | marine metagenome | biome: marine biome; feature: marine water body; material: sea ice | place: Arctic Ocean | collected 14-Sep-2015 | depth 1.3 m
CGGGTTTAGCTCAATGTAGCGATAAACTTGAATTAAGTAGGCTTCATTTTCCACTAGGCAAGACTTAAAGCGTCCTTTCCACAATGCTACCGTTCTGTTAAAGCAGTGATGAAAGTATCTGACATATCGCCTACCCAAAGCTTACATCATTTGACTAACGCCACCTGCTTCGTGCGGCGTACACAATAAATGGACGTGATTAGTCATCAATACCCAAGCGTGAATATCAACTTTGCACCTAACAGAAAACTCTTTTATCCCACCCACATAAGCAAAAAAATCTTGTTCACTACCAAAACAAATTTGACGGTTATTACCCCGTTGAATAGTATGCTGTGCAATACCAATTGGGCAGATACGAGGCAAACGACTCATAGGATGTCCTTATTTTTGAGTTAAGTCAGCAACAAGGTCAGCCCATGCGTTATTTAACGTTGTTCTGCCCCCGATAGTTTAATGACGTTTTGGTTGTTCAGTCCAGACTTCGCCTTGGGTAAAGATTAAGTAATGTGTCGAGTTGCATGTAGCTAGGAAGTCGTGGGGCGCTGATAGCACAGATAATGTTACGAAAGATGCAACTTCCTACTTATCTTATTGGGAAATATAAACGACTTCTCCTGACTCAAGATAAGACACCAGTATACCGTAGCCGATGTCTTCTAAACTTGGCTCATCAGGGCTCTCTGCAATAACCGCAGATCCTGCACCAAGTCCCACTTTAAAAAATGTTGGCTGATCATAAAGTGGGGGCAAGGGGGAGTTGTCAGTGTTACCCAATAGATTATCAAAGAAAAAAGAATCTTCAGTACCGCTTAAAACTACCGCCAAGTCTGCTCTTAAGAGGCCCCCTTCTGTTGATCCCCCAATTACTCCATGCTGCATAGATATAGGTATCCCTTCGCTCCACTCGTACAGTATCTTTTGATTAAATTCGTGAGTCTTTTCGTCAAAATTGATTTGTACGATTCGATGCTCGCCTAGGTGCTTGTTGTCTGAAAGCAATACCAATGTATAAGCTGGTGATTGCGTTGGGCCTCCACGAGAGATCACCTGGATAATATTCAGATCGCTTGTCGAGTTAGTCTCAATAGGGACTGAACCTAGCTCTTCGAGCCTATTGTCTCCATTGCCGTCGCCGTAATAGACGAGTTCTAATGCATTGAAGTCAATCGCAGTTAATGGTGCAGCGAAGAAATCCCCTGGACCAGAGAAGGTGCCGAAGTCTGGGTACTGATTGATAACGCTTGATGGAATTAATCCCCGCAAAGCGTGGCATAGTGATCGACCAACACCTATATTTTGAATCGGTGTCGCCTCAAAATTATTGGTATTAGAAGATGCAGAGCCGTTATCTATATCAAATACTGTTAAGCCTAAGTCAATCTGACCAACGATCATATCATTCGCAAATAGAGTATTAGTTTGGTGCAGAAAACAGGGACGCTCAACGTCAATTGTCTCTTGCACTGAATAAACTCTGGTTTGAAAATCTTCGATTAACCAGTATATTTTGTCTTCTTTCTCGCTAACGATGGATAAAGAAGTATCTGGCAATCCATGAGCATTTAAGCTTGGAGATTGTAAAAAATCTATCGAAGCGTAGCTCCCCTCGATGAGCACAAAGTCATCGCGATCATAGCTTCTGGGAACGAGGCTTGAACCCTCTATAGCTTTTACCTGAAATTCGTTGGCAAATTCTGCTGATTGAGTAATCGCGAAAACGTGTGACCCAGGTGAGTCATTTATGCCTAACATGTTGTAGCCGGGCAACATGAGCTTTAAATGTGGGTCGAATTTACCTACAACTCTCCCAATCTCGTTTTCTGGTAGAACAGTCAGCTTGAGAGTGCTTGTGGCTGTTCTGCCTTCACTATTGGTCATTGTCGCTGCACAGTCGTATTTCGTTACAACACTTACGACTGGAAAGCTGATTTCAACGTCAAGAACATTAATAGAGTTGTTTTGAATAGATAGTACAATATCAATCGGGCAGGAAAACTCAACCGTTGTTGAGGTTGATTCTATGGGCTCCCCAGAAACTAATATAAATAAGTTACCGCCAGATAAAACAGTTTCTGCGTTGGTGCTTAAGTTAACGGTTGGGAGCGGTATTTTAGGGGTGGGAGCCAGCTGGCTAGTATCACCTGAAGACCCGCCTCCACAAGCGCAGAGAGTCGCTGTAAAGTATACCAATAAACCTTTTTTCAATAAACCTAATCTCATAGCCTTTCTATTGCCTGTTAAAAGTCATTCTTTTTGCCGATAACGATAACTGCCAATTAGCTTCTAAGAATAATCTGAATTAGTCGGTTATGCTCCAAAATCATGTAACTTTTGAAACAACCTGATTGTCACAACAAAGTAAGCTTCTCAAGGATTGGTTCGAGTTGAAATAAACGCCGTAAAAAGTTAGTGCCCTATTTAAAAGAGTGAATAATTTCAGCGTTTTTTGTGGGACGGCCTACTGCTAAAAGAATCAGACGTAACTGATGCTGTTGAGGCTAGTTTTTTTCATCATTGTTACATTGGGTGATATTCTTACCAGCAAACGGGGGGGTAGTCAAATTGTTTTTAAGATTATTTTAGATTTATAACTAAAGAAACTATCGGGGTCAAAAGAAACTATCGGGGTCAGAGCAAAGTTAAATTAACTCTTACGCCAACTGTCATTCTTATAGGGGCGGAAGGACCCGAAGATAAGCAGATGCGTCAGTTGTTGTATATGGGGGAAGCAGGGCGCGTAAGCGGTTGATCTGGCTACTGCCGAAGACTGCTCAGATGCTTTACAGGCCAGCTTAGCGGGTAAGATTGCTCACATAAAACGTCAATATGATACGTGACTTTTTTCTCTCTTCTTTTCTTTCTTCTTTTCTTGATGTTTACAATAAATAACTAGCACGCCACCGGCCAAAAAACTTAAAACAACCAAGTAAAGACAATAAACCACAGACAAAAACCTTTACAATCCCCCAATATTAATTTTGCGATACGGCAAGAATTTTCTGTAATGACTGATATTGAACGTGAAGATTGCACTAAAAGCTGAACGTAAGCGGTTAACTTAAGTCGTAAAGCTAAGAAAACACAACATAACAAAAACAGCGTAAAGTACCTTTTATTCAAACAAATGCTCGGATAAACAATGGATACAGTAGAATTAAGTAAGCTTACAGGCTCGACGATTGGGCATTATCAACACAATGCCACGGATTACCGCGACGGCACTTGGGGCCACGATGTTAGCCAAAATAGGGCGGCCTTGGTGACAGCGTTGGGAGATAAGACACCTTGTCGCATCCTCGATTTTGGATGCGGTCCAGGTAGAGATCTGCTTGCGTTTAAAGCACTAGGAATAGAAGCGGTTGGGCTAGATGGCTCCGAAGAATTTTGTAATATGGCACGCGAAGCTTCTGGTTGTCAGGTGTTACAGCAAAATTTCATCAGCTTAAATTTAATGGCAACTACTTACGATGGCATTTTCGCTAACGCATCTTTATTTCATGTGCCGACCCAAGAACTGCCAAGAATACTACGCGAGCTTAACGCTGCTTTAAAACCCAAAGGTATTTTATTAACTTCTAATCCTCGTGGCAATGATGAGCAGGGCCTGCAAGGCGAGCGTTTTGGCGCCTACCACAGCCCCGACACATGGACCGCATTGTTACAACAAGCTCAGTTTGAGCCGATAGAACACTATTATCGGCCTAAAGGGTTACCTCGTCATCAGCAGCCCTGGTTCGTTTCTGTTTGGCGTAAAAAATAACTCACAGATTTTGATAGCTTAAAGCTTGGGTCAGGGCCAACTTTAATTAAAACCTGCAGGGTCAGGTTCGTCGAAACTAGTTGATCTGAATAAACAGAATTATCAAGCCATCACTACAAGACGGTGGGAGAACGTCTAAGGTGTTTAACTTATCAAAAATCAAAAATCAAAAAACTGCTATTTTTTTACGAACCTGCCGCCACAGGTTAGCAGCCCAAGCAAAGCCTTTAACTCATTGATTAGATTAAGGTAAGTGTTTACTCCTTGCTTTAAAAAGTTGCGGTAGGTGCTGCGAAACAAATATTGTGCTTTCAATAATGCATCCAAAGGTGTCACTAAACAGTGTTGTGGCAGACCTATTTCACATCACCTCTAAGAAGACATCAATAAACAGCTGACATAATATTTTTGAAGTTTTGGTACCTCAATGTTTAAATGAGAGTGTCACTTTGGGAGGTATTATGATTAAAAAAGTATTGATTGCTGTCATCGCATTATCAGGGGCAATTTACATTGGCTTTTGGGCAACGGCTGCTAGCCATGTGGACCCTGCTCAATACCGCATACTGGCTGATAAATATGCTGTGCACATTGTGCGCGACAAATTTGGCGTACCGCATATTTTTGGAACTCGTGATGTAGATGCTGCTTTTGGTCTCGCTTATGCTCATGCCGAAGATGATTTTGTAACCATGCAGGATGTATTACTTGTTACACGCGGCAAATTGGCGACCCTGCACGGCGTTGATGCCGCTAAAACCGATTATCTGGTTCAGTTTATGGGCGTGTGGGACGTGGTAGATGCTGGTTATGAAACCCGCATTGACCAGCAAACTCGTGATCATGCTCAGGCCTATGCTGATGGTGTCAACTTTTATGCCTCTGAAAACCCAAGCAATATTGCAGCGGGATTACTCCCCGTCACTGGCAAAGATATTATTGCGGGTTTCACTTTTAAAACACCCCTATTTTATGGTTTTGATCAAGCGGTAGCAGCAGTCGTTGAGGGACGATACGGAACAGGGCTCGACAAACTTGCATATTTGCAAGTCACTGACTCACCTCAGCCTGATCTCGGTAGTCAAGGTATTGCCATCGCGCCGTCTCGTTCTGACGATGGTTATACACGCCTGCTGGTGAATTCTCATCAGCCCCTTACCGGTCCAGTTGCTTGGTATGAGGCGCGAGTTAAAACAGAAGAAGGTTGGGATATGGCTGGCAGTACTTTTCCAGGCTCACCAGTTATTCTTCACGGCCACGGCCCCACCCTCGGATGGGCGAGCACAGTAAATAAGCCAGATCTGGTGGATGTGTATCAATTAACGATGAACCCTAATAACGAGGACCAATATTTACTAGACGGTGTATGGCGGGATATTGAGGTAAAGGATGCGGCAATAGAAGTGACGTTTTGGGGCCCAATTCGCTGGACGTTTCATGAAGCTATTTATCGCTCTGCTCACGGGCCTGTTTTCAAAACAGAAAAGGGTGCTTTTGCGCTGCGTTGGGCTGGAATGGATGAAATGCGCACCCTCGAAGAGATGTTAGCGATGAACAAAGCGCGAACTCAAGCTGACTTTGAAGCAGCACTGTCGATGACCGCCTCGCCAAGCATCAATTATGTGTATGCTGACAATGTCGGTAATATTGCTCACTACTATAATGCCATGATGCCTAAGCGACCTGAAGGTGATAAGTTTTCGGCCATAGATTGGTTGGGTTTAATACCTGGTGACCAATCAGACCTTATTTGGCAGGGATATTATCCCTTTGAACGCATGCCACGCACAGTCAATCCTTCATCCGGTTTTGTTTACAATGCCAACAATACTCCTTATCGATCCTCAGTTGGTGAGGGCCAACCTTCGCCCCAAGACTATGAGTTGTCGATGGGTATACAGACTAATATGACCAATCGAGCCCTACGCATCGAAGCTTTGTTCGGAGCAGACAAGGCCATCAGCCGCGAAGATTTTCACCGCTACAAGTATGATAGTAGCTATGCTGAAGGATCCGTGGTCGACCAAGTGATCAAAGAGCTTTTGGCCATGTCTTTTGAACCCGACAGTAAGCTGCAGGCAGGGCAGAAACTTCTTCAAAGTTGGGATTTAGGCACCGATGCTGAAAGTAGAATGGCGGCACTGGGTGTGATGACGGGCAGTCCCTTTGTCATTGCGGCGATGCGAGAAGAGCCAAAGCCTAACTTGACCGAAGTTTTCCAAAAATCGCTGACTGTGCTGCAACACCATTTTGGGCGAATCGATCCGAAATGGGGCGAAGTAAACCGGCTAGTGCGCGGTGACAAAAGTTGGGGTTTGTCAGGCGCACCTGATGTGTTACGTGCCGTATATGGTGTATTTGATGAAGATGCAGGTTATCAAAAGGCCACAGCTGGAGATAGCTATATTATGTTTGTTGAATGGGCACCAGATGGTGAAATTTCATCACACACTATACATAATTTTGGCAGCGCAACCCTTGATGCAACATCAACTCACTATGACGATCAGGCACCACTATTTGCATCGGAGAAAGAGCGGCGCCTACCTTTAGACATGATCACGCTTATGGCTGAAAAAACCAGTGATAAAAGAATTGGTGGGAGGCTTAATTGATAACATGCAATAAGACGTAATTAACAAGACACATATTATCAATATGTTTGAAGGACTCTCTAAAAAGCGAAAGAAAAAAGCGAAAGAAAAAAGCGAAAGAAGACACCCAGTGCGCCGAGATCAATCGGTAGAAGATCGGAGCGGAGGCAGCCCCGGATGAAAGACCTCTACTTGGTAAGGTAAGTACACCGCCAAGACCCCGAGTGCACCATAAGGTGTCGAGTTAAGCGTTGGCAGTGGAAACCATAGGCCGAGTATTGAGCCGCGAAATCCACACTTAAGTGTGCCGACCTTGTTGGGTGAAAGAGAAGGCAATACAACCAATAGATGTAATGCCCTAAACGGGGGTGTTAGTTATTGGTTGACGATTCGCAGTTATAGACTTTGTGCATGTGGTGATGTCTTTTATGCACAACTCGGGAGATACGGTGGGTCGGTATGACATAGTGTTCTGCACATTGAGGGGAAGTCAGAGACGAAGCCTTTGATGATGAGCCATTGGAAGTCAGGCAGTCTTATAGTAGTGAAGAAGCGCCCGAACAAACTGAGTTAGCGCTCAAGGTAAGGTGTGTGGAGCGAAGGGGACTGACAAAGAGGAAACGTTCTCAATGGAGACTAGCCGTGACTCAGAGCATGGATAATTTATTCTCAAATTTTGTTAATTATAAAAAATTGCCGTTCTCATCTATGGCATTAATTCTCAGTGCATCAGGGTTAGCATCACTTGCATCAGGTATCCATTTACTGAGGCATTCTCTATTTTCAACACAGGGGTCGGTTAATGCCTGTAAAAATTCTGCTAAATCATTGATTTCTGAGTCCGTTAATTGCACATCTTGTAGACTAATGATTCCAGCGGTTCTTTTAGCTGCCAATTGATCCAGAGCATGTTGGGTGTTTTGCAGCATATCAACAGCTTGGATATTGGGAGCTATTTGCGAAAAGTCGTAGTTATCTACTGCTTGTTCCGGATTTAGGTGATGTTTAATTACCTCAATTAAAGTCGTATACGCCCCAGCGTGCCCCCAAGGTCCGGTAACTGAAGTATTAAGCAGAGAAGGTGTTCTAAATGCATACTTATCTATGTCTAAGCCTGTCTCTCTAAAGCGACCAAAATCATCACTTCCTAAGGGACCGTTACCTTTGCCTCTGCCAATTTGCGGCATGGCAATTACATGAAATTTTTCGTCCGTAAAAAAGTCGCCAGAGTGACAAGAAGCACAATTAGCCCCGCCGTTATCAACCGAATTAAAGAATAACTGAGCACCCCGTTTAGCTTCGAGTGGCAGTGCGTCATCATCACCTTCAACAAATGCTTTCCAAGGTGTTTCGACAAACACTTGTGAATTTTCGTAATCAGCTATGGCTTCGGTAATGTTTGAGAAGGTAATGAGTTCTTCTGCTGAGCCTTCTGGATCACTAAACCCTTTTTGAAATTCGACAAGCCATCTATTGATGGGTAATAAGCCTCCTAGTGGAGTGCCATAATCGCCAATTCGTTGCTCTAAATTGTTTCGAACCTCGGTGTTGTTTAGTCCCGTAAAATTGCCAAAGTTCTTCATTTCTTCCGGAGATGTAACAGGGAATCTCGCCTGAGCAATAGCCAATGTGGAGCCTGCATTCGGATCTGTTTGACCAAACGGGCTTTCAGGGGTTCTTATACCTAAACCGTCATCGCCTGCGCGTCCGGGTGTTCCGCCTATACTTTCAATACGGCCATCATGAAACAAAACCTTGTCCCACATTGCCAAGTTGAACGTAGTTGGGGCGTTTCTTGGAACGGTAGGGCCGCCGTCAAAATGATCACCGCTTGCACTGTGAAATCGGCCAGGACCAAGCAGATCAGGAATGTCAGCATCTACTCCAATAGGTAATGACAAGTCGTCACCTCCCCCTAACGCTGGATGGTGACATGTTACGCAGGCGGAATCAAAGTCCCCACCTAAACCCTTAGTGAAGAATAACTTCATTCCCAATTGTGCTTTGGATTCGCTTATATCTGGAAGTGTTCGACCTACAGAAGGGTCCCCAACCAATTCTAGACCTTCAATTGCGGTTCTGACTTTACTTGCCTCCGATGGCGGCACTACCACAACAGCTTCTTGGATTACTGGCGTTTTTGTATCGTTACTTTGTCCACAGCCAAGTATAAAGGTTGCCAACAAACTCATTATAGAGGCTCTAAAAATGGATAAAGTAGGGGGGATATTTTTGATCATATAAAAGCCTTTTCTTAACATAGTTAATACAGCAAAAGGTCCTTAAGGTATTAAATCTCCATTTGTGACTTCTTTTAAAATATAGCTTAATTTTTTCTAGTATGGACGAATCTATATACTTTAGGAATCGTGTGGCTATTTTTACAATAGCTCAGAGAGACTAGATACTGTGTTTCAGATATAAAACTGGGTCAGGTGCCAGGGTCAACTTAAATTAACATCCTAGGCTTTACTTCAATTTCGTCAATTTACATGGATGTCAATACATGGATAGATTGCCTCGGGTCGACCCGGTCAATGTTCCTCAGCATATTATTCAATGCGGTAATAATCGCCAAGCATGCTTCGCCAGCGAGCAAGATTTCGCAAGTTATGTAAACTGGTTAAAAGAATATTCCAAAAAATACTTCGTCGATATTCACGCCTAGGTATTGATGACAATCAGGTGCATTGATTGTGCACTCCGCGGATGAGAAATATTATCAGTTTGATGATGCAATCCTCGGGCAGGCAGTATGTGCGTTATTTTAATGGTTGCTATGGGCGGTCAGGAACATTGTGGGAAGGCCACTATAAGTGTTGCTTGGTGCAAGCCGAAGTTTACCTTCTGCATCTACATAGATATATAGAGCGTAATCCCGTTAGAGCAAACATGATTGAGGACCCTGCTGACTATCATTGGTCAAGCAATCAGATTAATGGTCTTGGAAAAGAGTCATTGGAAAAATAGTCATTGGAAAAGAGTCTGAGTTATGTACACCACAACCAATATGTTTGGCACTGCATAGCAATGCCGTTCAATGTCAGGCAGTATATCGGAGCTTATTTTCATCTCATATCGAAGGTCAATCACTTGAAGCCATTCGCGTCAACTCGAATAAGGGAATGGCCACCGGTAATGAGCAATTTAAGCAAGCGTTAGAAGCCTTTACAGGCACAAGAATAAAAGATAAAAAAATGGGACGCCCAGCTAACCTACAAAAAAGAAGCTAAATAAAATGTAGGCGTTAAGTTGACCCTGATCCCAGTTTTATAATTCCAATTAGATGGGCTTCTCTATTTAAAATTCCATGTTTCTACAGCGCTTAGATATTTACCCACATCATGGTCTTCAACCGCGTCGATGCCTTTTTCTTTTATTGCGCTTAATGCCCCGTCAACATAGTCCACAAACCTAAACCAAAATCCTGATTCTCGATAAAGTTCTTGCTCTTGTGAAATATATAAGTAGCTACCAATGTGGCTGTAGCCCATTAGTCTCGCAGGTACTCGGGTAACGATATCATTATTATTATGAAACCTAAAATATCTATCCTTGCATTCAATGTTGAATATTCGGGCAGTGTCTCTAGTTAGTGCCCTAGGTTGGCCAAATGTATAAACGCTAGTGAAAGGACGGTCCTGTTGAATAAACCTGGCTGCGGCTATTGTCGCCATTGCGCCACCTAAGCTGTGGCCTGTGAAGAATACAGGGCGTTTTTTATTGACCTGGCAAACTTCTAACCTTTCCATTAGGGGTTGCCAAACATCTTCTACTGATTTCCAAAAACCACGGTGAAACTCGCCGAATAACTTCTTAGTCGAGAATGCATTTATGTTGTCCAGCCAGTCTGCTACTTCATCAGTCCCCCTGAATGCGAGACATATATAATCTTCATGTTCAATCAAAGCCGCTTGAGCACTATTTTTATCGGTGCCAAAAACACTTATAAACTTATCGTCTTGGGCTTTAAGATCAGCCAGTATGGCTTTTTCGTCTGGTGCCTGATTGTCCTCAGATTTCTTTAAATAGACTACCTTGGATAGTCTTGCCATCCAATAAGCATTCCCTGCATCTAACAATGTTTTATATGGTGAAACAGTTTTCTCTAACATATTCGACTCTTCCTAAGCGGTGTTGATATGGACTATATTCAATCTAACGGTAATGATTGCATTACATTCGAAATTTGGAATGAATGAGAAATTACACTAGCACTAACTTACTCATTGTAATAAGTATTTCGTTATGTTTTTGAGGAGACCAATGAACCCTACAAAAATAACTTTGAAATCTGCGGGGTCAGGGTACTTGATTTTAATCAACTTAACTTAAAATTCTGAAAAGCAAAGACTTTTAATCTCCTTCTTGAGGTAATGGCTTTGCTGTTTGATGTTAGCTTCATATTTAGACTAGAAATCTATCTTAGACTATCGGGGTCAGAACAAAGTTAAATTGAAACTAATCGGGTTTAGCTCAATGTAGCGATAAACTTGAATTAAGTAGGCTTCATTTTCCACTAGGCAAGACTTAAAGCGTCCTTTCCACAATGCTACCGTTCTGTTAAAGCAGTGATGAAAGTATCTGACATAT
>OOFU01000140.1_pt1 | contig 10884 bp, 8 predicted proteins | sample 1670361 | NCBI WGS metagenome assembly OOFU01 (sample SAMEA98145418, study PRJEB22522) | marine metagenome | biome: marine biome; feature: marine water body; material: sea ice | place: Arctic Ocean | collected 14-Sep-2015 | depth 1.3 m
CTCAAGTTGCGGGTTGTGCTAGAAAAGTTATTTGCACACCGCCCAACAAAAAAGGCAAAGTTGCGGTTGAAATCCTCTATGCAGCTAGCTTATGTGGCATTGACGAAATTTATTTAGTCGGCGGAGCACAAGCGATTGCAGCTTTGGCACTGGGTACTGAAAGTATTATCAAAGTCGACAAAATTTTTGGCCCCGGCAATAGTTATGTTACTGAAGCCAAACAACAGGTCAGCCTTATCCCAGCAGGTCCTGCGATTGACATGCCAGCAGGACCTTCCGAGGTGTTAGTCATTGCTGATGAGCATGCTAATCCGGTATTTGTTGCTGCTGATTTACTGTCGCAAGCCGAGCATGGTACTGACTCTCAGGCTGTATTAGTGTCCAGCAGTGACGAATTAATCAAAGCGGTTAAACATCAGGTCACGCTTCAACTAAAAACATTAAGTCGCCAAACTATCGCTGAAAAATCAGTACAACACAGTCGTTACATTTTGACAAACACCATAGAACAAGCCTATGAAGTGAGTAATGCCTATGCGCCAGAACACCTTATTGTGCAAGTTGAAAACGCCCGAGATAGCTTGAACAAGCTAACCAATGCAGGGTCGATATTTGTTGGTCAATGGTCGCCAGAGTCTGCTGGAGATTATGCAAGTGGCACCAACCACGTGTTACCTACTTATGGCTACGCTCGTAATTATTCTAGCTTGGGCTTGGCTGATTTTATGCGTCGCTACACAGTTCAAGAGTTGAGCTACCAAGGTTTAAAAAATATTGGCAATGCGATTATGGATCTAGCTGATGCAGAGGGTTTGGATGCTCACAGGCAAGCTGTTGCACTTAGATTAAGCGCTGAATACTTACAAAATGAAGAATCATGAGTGATTTAGTGGGCAAGTTAATCTGCGAAAATCTCAAAGCATTAAAGCCTTATGAATCAGCTAGGCGAATTTTTGCTGGCGGCGATAGCGAAAGTGAAACTTGGCTAAACGCTAATGAGTCACCTTTTGCTAATGATTTTAATATTGAGACTGCACACTTTAACCGTTATCCAGATTGCCAGCCCCAAAGTGTATTAGTACCTTATGCAAAGTACGCAGGTGTGCAAGCCAACCAGTTATTGGTAAGTCGCGGTGCTGACGAAGGCATTGAATTATTGATCCGCACATTTTGCACACCGGGCAAGGACAGCATCTTAATTTGTCCCCCCACTTATGGCATGTATGCCATCAGTGCTGAGACTTGTAATGTAGGTATTGAGAGAGTACCGCTAAATACTGATTTTTCCTTAGACTTGCCTGCTATTAATGCTCACCAAAATAAAGTAAATCTAGTATTCATTTGTTCCCCTAATAACCCAACAGGGACATCTATTGGCAAAGCTCAGCTTCAACAAGTTTTAGAACACTTTGCCGACACGGCTTTAGTTGTTGTCGACGAAGCGTATATTGAGTTTGATGCCAGCAACACATGGGCAACTGAATTAGCCGCGTATCCCAACCTAGTGATACTTCGCACTTTATCCAAGGCGTTTGCATTGGCAGGCTTGCGTTGCGGTTTCACTTTAGCCAATAGTGACGTAATACAGAGCATTATGAAGGTGATTGCACCCTACCCTATGCCAGAACCCGTAGCACAGATAGCTGCACAGGCGCTCAGCCCAAAAGGGCTTCAGCAAATGTCTGAACAAGTTGATTATTTGCAGGGCCAAAAATTATGGGTTAAACAAAAGCTAAGTCAATTACCTGGGCTAGAATTAATCGGCAGCGATAACGCTAATTTTATATTGTTTCGTCACCCACAAAAACCAGCGTTAATGGACTTTTTAGTAAAAAATTCAGTACTCATCCGTGATCAATCTAAACAAGTTAGTTTAGATAATTGCCTGCGTATAACGCTTGGCACCCAACAACAAAATGAAAAACTGCTAGCATTAATGGTACGCTTTTTTACACAACAGAGAGAATTAGCATGAGCCAGCAACCTATTCTTTTTATCGACCGTGACGGTACTTTAGTTGAAGAGCCTGCCATCGATAAACAACTTGATAACCTAGAAAAGTTAGTCTTCGAACCACAAGTTCTTCCTGTGTTGCTCAAGTTACAACAAAATGGTTTTCGTCTAGTCATGGTTTCAAACCAAGATGGTTTAGGAACAGAAAGCTTTCCACAAGCCGATTTTGACTTGGCCCACAACAAAATGATGGAATTTTTTGGTGGTCAAGGTGTGACCTTTGATGACGTATTGATTTGCCCTCACTTTGCCACTGATAACTGTGCTTGTCGCAAACCTAAACTAGGTTTAGTTAAGGATTATTTGCAACAAGGTAAAATTGATTTCACTCGTTCATTTGTCATTGGCGACCGCGATACCGATATTCAGCTAGCTGAAAACATGGGTATCGTTGGTATTAAATACCATCGCGACAATAACAATTGGCAAGCAATTGAAAAGCATTTGTTGGCCTCAGCTCGTGTAGCACATGTGGTACGTAAAACATCTGAAACTAATATCAACGTTACGGTAGATTTAGACTCAAGTGCAAAATCGACTATCCACACAGGCCTTGGGTTTTTCGACCATATGCTTGATCAAGTAGCTACCCATGCCGGTTTTGAACTGACCCTTATTGTAGATGGCGATTTACATATAGACGATCACCACAGCGTAGAAGATACAGCCCTTGCACTTGGCGAAGCCCTTAAAAAAGCATTAGGCGATAAACGCGGTATTGGCCGTTTTGGTTTTGCCTTACCCATGGATGAATGCCGCGCTGAATGTATTATAGATATATCCAATCGCCCACACCTGAAGTTTGACGCTAAATTTAGTCGTGAGAAAGTAGGCGAAATGGCGACTGAAATGGTGCCACATTTTTTTTACTCCATGGCACAATCGATGGGTTTATCAATGCACATTTCAACTACCGAAGGCAATGCCCATCATCAAGTTGAAAGTTTATTTAAAGTATTTGGACGCGCATTGCGCCAAGCGATCCACAAACAAGGTGAAGCGTTGCCTAGCACTAAGGGTGCCTTGTAAACATGACCTCGCAACAAATTGTCATTGTAAATACTGGCTGCGCGAATATTTCATCGGTTAAATTTGCGGTTGAGCGCTTAGGTAAACAAGTTACCGTAAGTGATGATTTAGCCGTTATTCAACAAGCAGACAAAGTGTTTTTACCGGGTGTAGGCAGTGCTAATGCTGCCATGGCCAGCATCAAGAAAAAACAACTTATCAGCTGTATTCAAGGCCTCACTCAACCTGTACTTGGCATATGTCTAGGTATGCAATTAATGGTGGAAAAATCAGAAGAAAGCCTTGCCGATAACACTCCTTGTTTAGGCCTTATGCCAGGGCAAGTGAAACGTATGCAAGTAGGTGATTTACGCTTACCGCATATGGGCTGGAATACGGTCACACCAATAGATAATGCGCCTTTATTTAAAGGAATCGATGTGGGTAGTTACTTTTATTTTGTTCACAGCTTTGCTGTTGCAGTTTCAGATTTGACAATGGCAAGTTGTCAGTATGGAATGGATTTTTCTGCTGCTATCTACCTGGACAACTTTTTTGGAGTGCAATTTCACCCAGAACGCTCAAGCGATGCGGGTGCACAGCTTTTAAAAAACTTTATCGATTTATAAAAACCGTATGATACAAAGCAGAGTCATAAAAAAAGGTTAATAAGTACATATATGATCATCCCCGCAATAGATTTAATTGAAGGCTCAGTAGTTCGCTTATACCAGGGTGACTACGAACAAAAAACTGAATACAAACTAGACCCTATCGATGTCGTCCATAATTATGCCGACCAAGGAGCTCAGTGGTTACATATTGTTGATTTAACCGGTGCTAAAGACACTAGCAAACGTCAACTCAATCTTATTAGCAAGATGGTTGCCACTGGTCGTATGCTTTTTCAAGCAGGCGGTGGTATTCGCAGCGAAGAGGATGTTAAACAGCTGTTAGACATCGGCGTAAAACGTGTGGTTATCGGTTCATTAGCGGTCAAAGAGCCTGAATTGGTGAAAGGCTGGGTCAAAAAATACGGCGCCGACGCCATCGTGTTAGCACTTGATATTAACATTGACGAGTCAGGCAACAAATTTATTGCCACCCACGGCTGGCAAGAAAATTCAGGTGTGTCTATTGAAGCATTACTAAAAGATTTTTTATCTGTGGGTGCTAAACACGTACTTTGCACTGACATCAGTCGCGACGGCACCTTGCAAGGGGCAAATCATCAACTTTACACTGAAATGACTCAACAATTTCCTAGTGTAGGTTGGCAAGCATCCGGTGGTATTGGTAATCTTAACGATATCGCAGTGCTTAAACCTACCAAAGTAAGTGGAGTCATCTTAGGCCGAGCACTATTGGAAGGTAAATTCACAGTAGAACAAGCAATTGAATGTTGGAATACGGCCCAATAGCAGATGTTTAGCAACACATACTAGGTTAGCTCGGCAACATTCATACATAACAACAAATTAGGAAATTATCATGGCGGCTTTTGGTACAGTGTTTATGCCTCGTATGGCGTTCACTACCTTTGAAAATGAGCAATGGAGCGAAGCAAAAATTGTTGCATCTAACAGCATTCAATTACATCCCGGTGCTCATGTTTTACATTACTCCAGCACCTGTTTCGAGGGGTTGAAGGCCTTCAAACATACTGATGGCAGTGTCCATGTTTTCAGAATGGATCAGAACCTTGCACGTTTTGAACAAAGCAGTCGTTTGTTGTCGTTGCCAGATATTGAGCCAACGCAAATTTCAAAAATGATTCTAGATATTGTTGAGCAATACAGCGCTGATATTCCAGAGCCACCGGGCTCTATGTATATCCGTCCCACACACATAGGGACAGAAGCAGCAATAGGCAAAGCAGCTGCACCTAGCGCTAGTTCGATGTTATATGTGCTAATTTCTCCAGTCGGTGACTACTTTGCAGGCGGTGCCAAACCTCTTAGAGTGTTACTCGACGAAACGGGTATGCGCTGTTCTCCACATATGGGCATGATCAAAAGTGGTGGTAATTATGCCAGTGCACTGGGTCCCATTTTATCTGCAAAACGTGATGTTCAGGCGGATCAGATTTTATTTTGCCCAAATGGAGATGTACAAGAAACAGGCGCAGCTAATTTTTTACTGATTGACGGTAATGAAATTATTACTAAAGCATTGGACCAAACCTTTTTACATGGTGTTACCCGCAACTCAATCTTAACCTTAGCCGCAGACTTAGGTATGAAAGTTACAGAGACCCAATTAACCGTTGATGAATTATTAGAAAGAGCTGCTAAACCTAATGTCGAAGCAGCTTTATCAGGCACTGCAGCAGTTCTTACATCTGTAGGCATGCTAATTCATAATGGTAAAGAGCATCCAGTAGGCTCAGGTGAACATGGCCCGACGACTCAAAAGCTACGTCAAGTACTGAACGATATTCAGTGGGGCAATGCACCGGACAAACACAATTGGTTGACTAGGGTAGGGTAATTGCAGCTATAAGCTATGATGCCAGGCACCTCATAATCCAAACTAAGTAGATCAGCATAACAAATACTAGAAGTGCTGATGCCAGTTTTATTTTAAGTTTTAATTCGAATATTGAAACTGAACTCCATAGCTTTTTTATAGGTTTTTTTTATGTTAGCTAGACGTATTATCCCTTGCTTAGATGTCAAAGATGGCAAGGTTGTTAAGGGTGTGAAGTTTCGTAATCACGAAATCATTGGTGATATAGTGCCTTTAGCACAACAGTATGCTGAGCAAGGTGCAGACGAGTTGGTGTTTTATGACATCACAGCATCCAGTGACCAACGTGTTGTGGATAAAAGCTGGGTGACCCGTATTGCTCAAGTCATCGATATTCCCTTTTGTGTCGCAGGCGGTATTAAAACAATTGAAGAAGCGGGTAAAATATTAGAAATGGGAGCTGACAAAATATCTATCAACTCTCCGGCTCTTGCTGATCCTGAATTAATTACCCGCTTACACGACACCTTTGGCCAACAATGTGTCGTAGTAGGTATCGACAGCTTTTACAATGAAGAAACAGGTAAATACCAAGTTCATCAATACACGGGTGACGAGACGCGCACTCAAGTCACCGCTTGGGAAACCGTTGATTGGGTCAAAGAAGTTCAACAACGTGGTGCAGGTGAAATTGTTCTTAATTGTATGAACCAAGATGGTGTTCGCAAAGGTTACGACATCCAACAACTGACTATTATTCGGAAAAAATGTTTTGTACCCTTAATTGCATCAGGTGGTGCAGGCGAGTCTGAGCACTTTAGAGACGTATTTGAACAAGCTGACGTAGATGGCGCATTAGCCGCATCGGTATTCCATAAAGGCATTATCCCAATACCTGTATTAAAAACTTATTTGCGTACACAGAATATAGTAATTAGAGATTAAAGCCGCTTCGAGCGACGAACTTTCAGCAAAAGTTATTAGCGCAGTAAAAATAGAAGAAATAAACAAAATCGCTCTTATACTGGGTGGTTTAATGAAAAGCCTAAATAGATAGTAATTGCTATTCTTAAGGCGACACAGCTATTCTCACACAGCGGTTAGCTTTTAGCTCAAAGCTTATTTACATTAGAGATTAAGATGATTATTACAAAAGAAAATGTGGCAAAACTGGCTTGGGATAAGATGGAAAACTTGATCCCTTGTATCGTTCAAAATGCAGTCAGTGGTAAAATGTTGATGCAGGGTTTTATGAACCAAGAGGCGTTAGATAAAACCTTAGATACCGGTTTGGTGACTTTTTTTAGTCGTTCAAAACAACGGTTGTGGACTAAGGGTGAAGAGTCTGGGAATAGTTTAAACTTAGTCGAAATAACTAGTGACTGCGACGACGATTCTTTACTTGCTTTGGTCAATCCAATTGGGCCTACATGCCATAAAGGTACAGAAACATGTTGGGCAGATAGCCAATCCGCTGATATCAGTTTTATTGCTGAGTTAGAAAGTGTGATTGCCTCACGTAAAGGCGCCAGTCCTGATTCTAGTTACACCGCACATCTTTATAGCAAAGGTATCAAGCGCATAGCTCAGAAGGTCGGTGAAGAAGGCGTCGAAACAGCATTAGCGGCGACCGTAAAGGACTTAGAAGAATTAAAAAATGAGTCTGCAGATTTGTTGTATCACTTAATTGTATTGCTACAAGCCAGTGATTTGAATTTGTCTGATGTAATAAAAGTATTAAAAACGCGCCATTTAAGATAGTTTCCTACCAAAATTAGTTATTCCTTCATGTAACGTGAAGGAATTTATAAACATTTTAAAACTCATTGACTCTCTAGACTCAGCAAGTTAACTAAAACTCAACGTTTCTTGTAAATACCATAATCATCTAGTTTTGCAAAAATAATTAATTTTAAAATCAGTTACTTACAAATAGATAAGTATAAATCCTAGTTTTTAGAATTTAACATTGATCTAACATTTTTTTATTTGCGTAGAAATTCGGCAATCTAGACCTATCACTTATAAATTACTTCAAAGGAACAAGTATGAACAGTTTTGGAAAAATTTTAGCAGCTTCTGTATTTTCGATTTCACTGGTCGCATGTAATGATGACGACGATGTTGTTGAGATTGATGTCATACCAACATTAACAGCAGACCTCCGCATTATTCATGCTGTACCTGATGCACCAACAGTTAATGTGTTTGCAGGCGCAGCGGTATTAGCCGGTCTAGAGAACGTTGACTACCAAGTTTCTTCACCATGGATTACAGTTGATGAAGGCACATATGGGGTTCGTGTTGAAGCAAATGTACCAGGTGGTACTGCTGATGTAATAACAGCATCGCTCACATTAGACGGTGAAAAATCTTATAATGTGTTGGCAGTAGGTTCGACAACTGATGGCACTATTGAGCCTCTTGTAGTATCAGTCGACAGGTCCGCTGTCACCTCGGGTAACGTCAGAGTTCAAATAGTACATGCAGCGCCTGCCGCACCGATGGTAGATATTTATGTTACTGCACCTGGGGATGATATCGAAGTGGCACAGCCTCTAGCAACAGCGTCATTTAAAGACAGTACTGGTCAGGTAGAAGTGGCTGGTGGCGATTACCAAATCAGGATCACGCCAGCAGGTTCAAAAACAGTTATATTTGACTCAGGTACCGTAGCGCTTCCTGCAGACACAGATTTACTGGTTGCTGCAACACAAAATACTGGCACAGGGCCCTCTCCCGTTACCTTGCTTGTTGCAGACGGAACCTCATCATTTAAAATTTGGGACGTAGACTCAAAAGCAAATATTCGTGTTGTACATGCTGTATCTGATGCGCCCGCTGTTGATGTTATTGCCAATAATGCGCTAACCTTGTTTGACGGTATTAGTTACCCAGACGTAACATCTTACATTGCAGTTGATGCCGGAGATTATAGTGTCGATGTAGCAGTAGACGGGGCGGAAAGTACGGTAGTGATTGATGATGCAGCCATCACAGTTGAAAGTGGACTATTTTATACTGCTTTTGCAAACAGTGATTTAGCTTCTATTGGATTAGATTTTGTTGTCGATATGCCCCGCACTGTTGCTACCGCAGCAAAAGTTAGAATATTTCATGCATCACCGGATGCAAGTGCAGTGGATATATACGTGACTGCTGATGGCGATATCAGTTATGCAACACCTAATTTTGCTGGCGTGACCTTTACAACACCTAATTTAACAGAAACAGGTTATGTAGAATTGCCTGCTGGCGATTATGTAGTAACCGTGACCGTTGCTGGTTCTAAAGATACAGCAATAGAAACAGGTGTATTAAGCTTAGAAGTTAACAAAGTTTATACAGCAATTGCCATTGATGGTTTGTTGGAAGGTGACGGCCCCACTTTAATCACCGCAGATGATCTAGCACCAAGCTTTACTGCTTCAAAAACGTTCAATGTTTCCCTAGGAGGCAATCAAGAAGTACCTATGGTAAACACTATGTCTTCGGCGACCGCAATAGTTGAGATAGACCAGTCGTTACCAGCTTTTAAGGTGGTATTAGACGCAAGCATGGTGACAGGGGCTACTGCTGCTCATGTGCACGATGGCGACATTGGTACTAACGGTGGTGTGGCTTTCGGTTTAACTGATATGGGTGATGGTACGTTCGAACTAAGTCAGACTGACCTCACAGCAGGTTTGCTTAACGACCTACTAAGCGGTGAATGGTATCTGAACGTGCACACTCCGAGTAATTCAAGTGGTGAAGTGCGTGGACAAATTGTTCCAGATACGACTGTTGTTGTGACTTTTCCTTTAAGTGGTCTACAAGAAATACCACAAGTTATGAGTGATGCAATGGGTGGTGGTTATGCTTTATTTGATACAACTGACAACGGCGTAACCTTAGCAGTAGTTACCACAGGCGTTGCAGATGCAACTATGGCTCATATCCATACAGGTTTTGCTGGCGTTAATGGTACTGTTTTAGTCGCATTGGCTCAAGATACAGCTGATGTAAATCTATGGACATCAGGTGGTGAACTTAATTTAGACCAAGCAACCGCCAATCTATTGTTGTCAGGTGGGCATTACGTCAACGTGCATACTCCTGCTAATACAAGCGGTGAATTAAGAGGTCAAATCACACCAGCAAACATCGAAGTGTATGGCGTAGTACCGTCAGGTGAGCAGGAGGTACCGGCTGTTACAACTGACGCAAGTGGAACTGGCGCTATTACATTAAATACTTCAACAGGGTTAATAATTGGCACAATTAATGTGTTTGATATTTCCCCCACTATGGCACATATCCATGTTGGTGAAGCGGGTGTAAACGGCGGTGTAGTTTTAGCCCTAACAGATACAGGAGATGGTGTTTTCACTGTTCCAGCAGATACTCTTTTGGATATGACTCAAATGGATCTGATGCAAGCTGCAGGTTTATACACAAACTTTCATACTACAACCAATCCTAGTGGCGAAATTCGTGGCCAGATTACCTTAGGTTTTTAATATTAACGCTCTGAATAAATTCAAAAAACGGGCACTTTAGCCCGTTTTTTTTGTATTCTAGGTTCTGATACGATGATTAAATATAAACGCAAATGTGTTCCTAAATGGCGCTTAAATAAGCTATCAAAACATCTCAAAATAGTTTCACATTATCGTTATGCAAAAAAGGTTTAAATGCATTGACTGTAGCTTGGTGCTTTTCTTCGTAAGGTACATAACCCAAGTTACGAGAGCTCATTAGCTAACTATTTTATATTGCTCAATTAAAACGATGACCAACGCTCATAGGCGTTAACCTAGCTATGTCATTTTGGATGAGTAAAGTCAGTTGGGTTGTTACACTCACCCTATTGGCAATAGGTCATGCTTGAGTGTCAGCAAAACCCTTAGCTAAGGCTTCACAACTACCTTCTCTGGTAGTTAATTCAAAGTATCTGTCACGTTAATATCCAGAAATTTATTGCAACGACAAACTGGTGCCATGTAACAGTGTAATCGGTTAGCGAGCACCCCTCGGTCTTTCATTTCAGAATATGTATCCGTACAAAATTTTCAAAAGTTGAGATAGTAATTCAGCCCGTCGCTCTTTTACTATGCAACTGGTCGATCAGGGACTGTGTAGGTAAAATACAAATACTCATAAAAAGTAAAAAAACACTATAAACAAATATTATAGGCTGAATAAATTCTTTACTAAGCTTGCTGATGCACGCAATCCGTAAATAGTCATATTTATGGGAAACAGAATATGTAAACGAGAGATAAAAAAGAGCTAAATAAATAGTGAAATTAGTGGATAACCCTGAGAATCATGTCACTTTTGACCTGCTGTTGTTAATAACCTGTTAAATAAACGAATATTTTGTACTTTGTATAACTTAGGATAATTATA
>OOFU01000142.1_pt1 | contig 10869 bp, 5 predicted proteins | sample 1670361 | NCBI WGS metagenome assembly OOFU01 (sample SAMEA98145418, study PRJEB22522) | marine metagenome | biome: marine biome; feature: marine water body; material: sea ice | place: Arctic Ocean | collected 14-Sep-2015 | depth 1.3 m
TTCAAAACCCTCCTGGCATCAATCATTGAAGCTCAGGAATCTGGGGCACTTGACGATATTCCTATAACTTTTGGTGGTGTCACTAAGATTGTCAACTTGAAGGTCCCTGTAATATTTATCATCGGGGCCATCTATAAGCGTGATTATGTCAGTGTGACATTGCTATGTCACATTTATGACCTGGCAATGCGAAAAATATGACATAGTGACATGGGATTCTCACATAGCTATGTCACATTTTTCACTTATTAAATGGTATACTTCCTTGAAGCGCTTCACATGCGCATGTCAAATTTCACATAGCTATGGCAAATTTCACATAGCTATGCGAACTGAATCGCATTGCTATGTGAACTGAATCACATGACTATGGCAAAATATTCGAATTGCTCTTTAATAAAAACTAAGAATGTATGTGAACAAATCACAGACCTATTTCAAACTGTTCACTTAGTTATGTGAATCGTAATAAGGAGGTATCCCATTATTATTACATGCTAATGCAAATTGAATTCAGGTGGTATGTCAATATTTCTACATAGTAATGTGAATCGGATTAAAGAGGTATGTTATTATTCTCACATGGTAAGGCGACCGGAATTAAGGAGGTATGGCATGATGCTGACATGATTCTGTGAATATAATAAAGGATGTATGTCATTTTGATTACATGGTTAGGTGATTCAAATTAAGGAGGTATGTCATTAATGTTACATGCTAATGTGAATGGTCTTTAAGGAGGTATGTCATTATTATTAGACGGTAATGCTTGATGTTCAACCCGCTGCGTCGTCACTCTCTGTGCCAGACTCGTCCACCACCGCCTCATCTGCAGTTGGTGCAATGTCGTCTTCATTATCCGACTCAAACAGCTCCGAACGGGCTTGTGGAGGTTGACGCTTGCGCTTTTTGGTCGTGGCACCATTTTCTGCTTGTGCGCTTTTGCGCTCCTCCAGCCACACCCTCTCAAAGTCTGGATTTTGTTCACGATCTTCTTTTACTTGATCAAACAGCTCATTGAAACGCGAGATACCCGCGTCACTCCATCCCTTCACCGACTGCGTTATATCGGTCCTATCATACTTTATTCCTCCCCTCGTATACATCGTAGCCACATCTGATTGAAACCCGCGCTGTTTTAATCCTCGTCGTTGCATTACAGGTCCCTTGTGGTTTGCAAACAGATCCAACCACCGGTCAAAGCTGTTTTCCAACAGTAGAAGTGCAAAGGCCTCGTCGCTGACTGTGCATAGAGGTTGGAGCATTGAAGAATTGGGTTGGTTGTCAGCCTTTGCCAGGCGTCTATCCCATGTCGTCTTTTTGGTTGCACATGGCAAAAAATGATCAAAGAATACCGTGTATGCTTCTAAATTCTTTCTGCCTACCAAGAACGCATCCATCACAAGTGCAGGCGTAGTAACTTTTTGTTTACCAACCCTAGCTGTTGTGGTTGTCATATGGAACCAATCTTACAACACAAAACGAAGTAATCGTTAGTCGTACGGTATTTTGGAATTTGTATTACAAACAAAGCCCCCATCCTGCACCAACTTACCCAGCACTGCCCACTTCATAGCAGTGTTGCGATCATTGCGCAGACGGTTGATGGTTTGCGCGACGTACTTTTGGGTGTGCTTCCACCATTCGTGTAGTGAGATATTGGCGTGCAAGTTGCAATGCCCAATAACAAATTGACAAATTGATCGTCTTTCATTGCTGAATACCAGGTCAGTGTCTCGGTCTACAAACTTAACTTTTGGAAACACCGTGTCGGTTACCACCAAATTTACTGTGGTGTGGTCTCCTGTCGATATATCCGTCAACATAGTATGCTGTTCTAACCAAATTTGACTGGGTTTGCTTTGATTTTCTGACCCATCCTCCTCTGGTTGATCATTGTCTCCCAATGACGACTTACCATTTGGTGATACAAAGCCAGGACTCCTCATCGAAGCGCTTCTACTCAATGAAGCACCAATGCCAGACCCATTGGTTCGTGAGGAGCTAGAAGCAGTACTAGGTCTTGGTTGTTTGCCCGCAGCCTTCCCGGATACTCGCTTTGAACTTGACATGGTCAAATTTGTGTATCGTAGTAGCTGTATTGGCACATATTACTATTGAAAACTTTGTAAATTATACTTTGATCTGTCATTGGTTTTTTCTACCCGCCTCTACCTCCTTCTCTACGGTACCTTTCACCCACGTACTTTGATTTTATCCTAACCTACGTACGACGAGTAGTTACACATTTGCCGGTGCGCACATAAACTTGATGCTCTCATCACCGCGCCATGTTGTCTTTGGACACATCCTCTTCCCCACTTGGGCCACCGAACCGGGCGAAGCAGGCACCGCCGTACCGTAGCTGGACAGACCTAATTGAGAACCATAACACACTGGCGACGACAGACCAATGAGAACTCGTACCAGGTGCAACCCGGATGTGACAATCATAAAGAACATATAACCCGGATGTGACACTCATAAAGAACGTGTAACCCGGATTTTGCTGTAGAAAATGCAGTAGAATTCGTACTACAGGAATCACATCATATCTGGAAGATTCATTTTTTTGTGCTTTCTCGAATTGGGCTCATAAATTGGAAAAATCAAAATTGGTATCAGGACACAAATCCTAGACCTCGTCCCTTGAAGAAAAAAAAAATTCGTTTTTTTTTTCACCACAAGAACAGCACATCCACCCAAGTAAGTAAAATTAATTTTTCGATAACAACCAATTCAACTGCACACTGGCGCCATGCTCACCTTGACACACTTCTTACTGTTGACTTCCATAGGCCCCTTTTTTTCTTCTTCTTTCTTTCATCGATTTGGAAGATCCTGCTGCATCAGAACGATTGAACCAGGAGTCAGGCAGTGGTCAAGGTCGCCGGGAGGGTACTTGCAGTGCGTTCCCTTTCCGTGGCATCTTGATATCCTGTCTGTCTCCTAGTCGGCGTCTGGCAAGGACGACCGCTTTTTAGCGCGGAACCTCCAGCGTCGCGGATCTCTTCTTTTGCCGGGATCTTTTAAGACCTTTGGATTGATTGATTGATTGATTTGATAACAGCCACATGGCTTGACTTTGATGGCACAGAAGATGGCAAAGAGGATGGCATCGACGACGGCTCACTTGACATGGATGGCATCGACGATTGGCTCACCATTCAAGTCAATCTTTTCTTCTTTCTTTCATTGGTTCTAACGATCCTGCTGCATCAGAACGATTGAACCAGGAGTCAGGCAGTGGTCAAGGTCGCCGGGAGGGTACTTGCAGTGCGTTCCCTCTCCGCGGCATCTTGATATCCCGTCTGTCTCCTAGTCGGCGTCTGGCAAGGACGACCGCTTTTTAGCGCGGAACCTCCAGCGTCGCGGATCTCTTCTTTTGCCGGGATAGTTTGAGACCTGTGGACTGATCATTGAATCAGGGATTAGGATGGCTATTTCTACCTTGGAATACCCTGTTGTGGTCCCTCAGGGAACAGAACCGCCAGCTGATGGTCCACGCCCCTACATTGGCAACAACGATGACATCAACTTGGCTTATTTCCGTGAAGAGGCGTCGGAAGAGGAATGGGATAGATACAATGGCTGGATCAGAGAACAAAGCGAAACTCGCCGACCCTACGATGCACAGGTGGTGGATGCTCATTCCGAACAGATCATGACTCGTGATGTCTTCACACTACGATTTGACGAATACATCATGGACGATGTTCTCCACTATGTTATCAAGTCACTTAGGGACAAACTCGGAATGGATGACATCCCTGTTGCATTCTTTCCCTCCTTCTTCTTCACCAAATTATACCAAAAGGGTCACGCAGATCCAAAGTTGGAAAATAAATACTGTTACAAAGGGGTTGCCGGATGGACCAAGAGGATGTTGCGAGGAAAACCGATTGACAAGATGAAGACAATTGTATTTTTTTTGAATCTAACAGCAACACATTGGATATGTTTTGCGATCTTCATGGACCTGCGAATCATTCAGACCTTCGATTCCACGAGGCAAGCTCGCGCGAGAGAACTCAGGGATCTATATCGGTGGCTACACACTACAATGAGTCTTGAAGGCAAGGAACTGAATGCGAAGGAGTGGCGTTTGTATCCAACACGGCGTGAAGATACACCTATGCAGACAAATTCCGACTGTGGTTTGTACACAGTATTGTTCGGTATTTGTGTTACCCAACGCTGTTCGCTACAGACTATCACGAGGGAACGCATCCGTGCGGCTCGGTGCTTACTTCTACTCCATCTTATCGACCTACAACCCGAAAAAGCAAAGCCACTTATGCACGGGCCGGTGGGAAGACAGTATCGGGATTGGCACCTCCACCCATTTCACTACGCTGGTGAAGACCTACCGTACCAGTTAGGCAACAGCCGCGCTTTTGATGATGAGGACGCGGGAGTTGATCCTACCACCCCCCTCCCACCCCACGACTCCGATGCATCTGCGTCGAACGAATCCGTAGTCGACTTGATGACACCGCCTAATCTGAAAAAATTATCTTTCACTATGGATCTGATCACACCCGAGAAAAGATCAAACCAAAAAACTAAAAAAGGAATTTGGGACCCGGTGACGCCACCCGAATCGGATGCTGATGCTGATGCTGGAGGGTCGAACAACGCTGAGGAAAGAAAAGAAAAGCAATCAAATTCAGAATCGACTACAAATAAGGAGAGTAGTACTGGGAATGAGGAAGGCGATGGTGGCTCCGGTACCAATGCTCCTGGTTCTGCCAGTGCGGGTGGTGTTGGGGGGGGCGGTGATGGTAATGGTGGTGATGATGGAAAGGATCCTGACAAAGGGAAACCCAGTCAACAGGATTCGGAGAAGGGCAAGGACAGGGAAAGAAAAAAAAGGACCGCCCAGATGGAGAGGACACTAAGAAGGAGGAGGTTGGAGATGTTGAACCAGGAAGTAAGAAGAAAAAACCCAGACAACGCCGAAAAAAGAGAAGTGGTGCCGCCACTAGATTCTCTCCTCGCAACAAGGACAAACACAAGGAACCGACTACTCTGGAAACGGATTCGGTAGTGAAACAGTTATTTACACCGGAAAAAAAGAAGACGCCCTCTCCTAGAGGAAAAGGAAAAGGAAAGAAAGGCAAACAAAAAAATACAACTCCTACCTGGTCCTCTCCTCGAAACAAAGGCGAATTGCCTCCTGCAGATCCCAACTCCAAGACTAGAGATCCCAACTCCAAGACGTCCGGTCCTTCTTCGCCAAAAGATTCTGTCTCCAAGGCTGATTCTGCACCGCCGACTATCCCCGGCGCTAGTAAAGAGGCAGAAACTCAACCTGATTCGACCGACAAAAGGAAGGGACCCAACCTGAAAGAACCTATACCTAAGAAGAAGAAGCCTACTGTTGAGGACCCCCCCTCCACGACCGAAAAAGAACTTGAAACAGCAGACAATGTGGATGACCCACTTTCGCGAATTGATCCTGCGGAACCGTTAGTCGATGTGGCTTCATTGCCTGCTGGACCACTCGTTCAAGATGAGGAAACCGAAACAGAAGCTGAAGAAGATTTGGTAAAGCCACCTTCTCCAAGCGAACTCGGAACCCAACCAATGTCTTTAGAAGAGCTTTTACAAGACGACAGTGACACCGAATCAGAAGATGAACTTGGTGGACGTAAGCAACCCCCCTCTAAAAGGGCAAGGGCTTCTGAGGCCAAAAGGCTTGCGTTGGAGCGTCGTCTGAAGTCGAAAGAAGAAACGGATGCTGCTGAAGAACTTAAATTGGAGCGTATTCTTAAAGCGCCAGTAATTCGTGGTCCACCAAAGACTCAAAAGCAAGTCACAGACTTCTTCTCGCGTGAACAGGCCTTGGCACGTAAGAAACTTCAAGATTCCGTTGCAAGACGCCGAGAAAGGGGACCAGATTGGTATGCAAATTTGAAGAATAATCCAGAAGATAACTGGGAAGGAAAAATGGAACTACGTCGGAAGCAAGCTAGGGCAAAAGCGGCCGGGGCCGCTAAACGTGCGGAGAAAGCTGCTCAGGTTGCAGCAGATTTGGAAGCAATCCGAAACCAGGACAAAAGGGATTGGAGTGCTGCATTGAATTTATACAACAAATACTACAAGGCAGCTTTCCAAACCAAGGGCAAGATCGTGGGGAGGAGTCACAAGCGGCAGCAGTTGGCGACGGTGGCCAAATTGTTGGAGAAAAACTTCCATTCAGTCCCTGTCTTGACTCCAGAAGAAGAACAGGAGTGGGCTGATGTCAAAAAACTTGCTGACAAGGGGAACAAGAAGAGGAGGGCCGAACTTAAAGAACAAAAGCTGGTGAAAGAGATGTCGAAGATGATGTATGTTCCACCAGTGTGGGCAATAGGCGAGGAGCCAAAAGAAGACAACGATGAAGAGCGAGTCTATGACGAAGACGGTGATGACAATCAGGACCCTGACGTTCCAAAAAAACCGCCTCTTAAGGACCCCTTTTTCATGGGAATCACTTACAATGCGGCAACCAAAGTTCACACAACGGTTGGACCGTTGAACACAGAATGGGTGAGTAGATTCTTCAAAGGTGTCTATATCCAGTTGATGATGCTCGAACCAAGACACTGGTGGCCTCTGGTGGTCGGGAGCGCTCGTGACGAAAAAGACATTGCTCCCAACGAATTACGAGTGCACCAAATCAAGATCAAGTATCAACAATTTGATCGGGATCTGTGTCTCATCCAGGGCGTTGCCTCCAGCCTCTACTACTGTGGTTTAGCCGGTGCGGCAAAAGCCATGACCGGTTTGGGCCCCAAGTTTGAGAACCTAACAAAGCCAATCGCATTGAAAGAAATCAAGAAAGACATGGTCGAATGCGCACCATGCATTGGTGTTTGCCAGGTCTTCAACGTTAGGAATGCCAAGAAAAGTACAATCAGGGAACTATCCATCGATGATTTGATAGAAAAAAAGACGAGGTTCCCAACCCTGGTTATTCCATTTGGAAAGGACGGAGCCAACAACCATTCCTTTGTGGTGGTGGACGATCTCATTTTTGACTCGACCCAATCCTGTGCCTTGAAATTGTGCAGAGAAAGTCTCGACTGGATCTGTGGAGAGGGTGGAATTGCATCGATCGATGTGGCGTTGCGCTTCAACCGAGGCTATCGAACCAAGGAAAAGCTTCCCTACCAGGAGAGGACCCACTGGTAACGGAAATACATATTCTACATATTCTACATGTCCTTGTTCTGGAGGTACATAGCGGCGATCCGTCCATGAGGAAATGCGGATCTGATTTATATAATTTGATATATATATATATATATTATTCTAGGAATATACAGACTTTTGTTCAGGAACAGTCATTGAATTCATTGCCCCACAGCTCTTGACTCCAAATCTCGTGGTAGTTGGACTGACTATCCTCGTGTGGCACCATCAGACAATGCCGCACAATTGCATTAGGATCCACCAGTTGAATGTTCGGTGCTTTTCGATTTCCGGAGTGGTAAACATAGGACTGCTGCCACTTAGTTGAAAACACCGATCCACGGGAGTGTGAAAAGTCACAGGTTGAGACAACCGCCATCACACCACTTGTCACAGGCGTTTCCTGATCACTTGTCCAGTCGATGGGCGTAGGCGTCACAAACCCAAGTATTCTACCTGGTGCATACAGATGTTCTTTAGCCATTGCATCATTATCACCATATGCTGCCTGGCAATCGGCATCACCAGCATAGCGTTGATTATCTTCACGTGCCCACCTCAACATCACCCAGTCGTACCATGGTCCCGTCTGGCGATAGTCTGCATGACCACGAAATATTGCACCCGACCGTTTGTACTCTGTGCTTAGATGCAAGCGTCGATGAAAAGGGCGACAATAAGGTCCTATGACGGGAGGCTGGGAGGCAGGCAAGGCCGCATAGTGCTCGACCAGAAAGTCTACCATTTCATCACTGAAATGGTCTGCTTTGGAATACATAAGATCAAAACAAGGCACTGCGGGGAAAGCGTTAGTGTCCACAAAGAGCCAGCCTTTAGAACCTTGTGACGACAAGCCGGTTGTCTGCACCAAGGACGATGATACGTGCGACGGCTTATCATAATGGGTAGCCATCCGTTGATACGCCATGTCTACGATATACGCATCACTAACACGTTGCCCCAGTTGTCTGTCAAGCACCTCAGCTCGCTGTTGGGTTCCTTTGGCTGGCCGTTTTACCAACCTTATGTGATTGTGTTCTGTGGGCCCTGTATGAGAACCTTGCGGTGCACCATTGCGCTCAATGTCATCAGGCACATGGAGTTGCTCGTGTATTTTAGCTTTCTCCCAGCCTTGGCCACGCACAAGTGGCCAAAGACGTATCAGCTCACGCAACATGACACTTATGGAATTTCGTGCAGATTCCTTAGCATCGTTGTCTCCTCGTTTCCAATAAGTATCTCGTTTTAACCACACCCAATAAGATAGTAACATTTGAAACACTTGGCGCATCTCATTTAGTTTTTGGGGAGACCCCAACACCAGGGTAAAAAACTTAATGCCCTCTTCTTGTAAAGACACAACAAAAATTGTGAACATGATTCCAACCTTCAGCTTTGCTGGTAGATCAGTCAAGGATGTCACACCATCCTTCCAGAGTAAACGGGGCATACAAGGCTCAGATCCTGAGCTGGCGAAACGTTGCCGCGGTAGTCTTGTTAACCGCCGGACAATGCTATCCAATTGGGCTTTGTGGGCGGCTCGCATTTCCTCCTTAAACAAAATGGTAAGACAATCGGGAATGATGCCATTTTCAATTGAGTGCAAGGGCTCGATAGGACAAGCGGCGCTGAATATACCAAATCGACAGCCTCCATAACTAACATCAAACCACGCATTGTGCACGTTGTATTGATTGAACTGGTCTAAAATATCCTGTCGGTTGTCTTGCACCAATTGCATCATTTTCAACATGCTAATCCTCTTGCACTTGACCAAGGGGTCACCAGACTCGTCACCGCGCACATTGCACTTACGACAAAGTCGATTCAATTTGTTTGAGTAATGACAGGTTGTGCAGCAAATTTTGTCTCCCCCTTGCATATCACCAATGATGAATATTACCGGGACCTTCAAGTTGACCCTCTTGGTTTCATCGCCAACTAGAAGAGGAATATCATCCAGTGCACCAGTTTGCTGAGCTTCAATGAGCGATGCCAGGATAGTTTTAAAAATAGCATGAAGGCGCTCGGCTTTTGTTTCCTTCGAGTGATTACGGTCCTCTGCGGCGGATTGGATCAACGACAAATCGTTGATGTACCCAAGCGTGCGCCATGCAATAGGCAAGTTGCGCGTTTTCTGGTTCAATATTGATGTTGTAAACAAGATAGGCCAGGATGCAGCCTTACCACCTTTTCGCAAGTGAGTCTCATCGCAGGCCATGATGATGGGCATCATGAAGTCTTTGGAAGGATCCTTTACTTCGTGGCGATAGGCCATGTTATACCATTGTCCCGAATTGGTGGTAGACAGTAATCCGGTGGGGGGCACATATTTGCCGAATGGATTGTCCAAATTAACATCCAAGTTGTCCAGATTGCCAAACAAAGCTCGATCGGAAACCAAAGAATACAACTGGTTTGTAAAATTAAAACAAGTTGTTTGAACGACCTGGGGAACAGGTCCTGGAAGCGTTGTAGGAACTTGTTGTGGACGGGATTTCTGACATTGCAACCATTTTTCAAGATACTTCACTTGTGCATTTCGCGAGGAACGGGTGGGGTTGAAATTATAATTGTCGTGTTCTGCTGCGCGCCCCCACTCCATTATCTCTTTGTATAGATAGTGGGATGCATTGGCGTCACTGAGAATTTTTAATAACTTGGTTTCGTGGAACTGTGCAGTGGTAAAGCGGATACCAAACCTTAAAGCTGCATCGTTGGGAGATTCAGAATAGACACCTGCTTGGTGGTTGGGTGGTTCAGGGCCGACATTGTCTTCCTCGGATGACTCAGCGGACTGTGAGTCATCATCGTCCCATGGATATTCTGTCGTTGATTCCTGGGCATCCAATGCCGACGGCTTCGATGCTGGTACAGACAGAAATCGGTTATGGGACATCTTGAAACTAGCGCAGGTTGGCGATTTACCAAAGTGCATACGAAGTCCGTTAACCGTCTTGAAGCTCTTGTTGCAATCAGGATGGGGACATCTGAATGTGTGATAAAGGAACGGTTTCTTTCTTTCAGTGGGAACAGAAGAGGGATTGGATCGCTTTGCTGACATCACAAAAAAAGTATGATTGGGAAATTCTTGGTGTGGAATTCGGATGTGTGGCTGCAAAGGGATTTCCATCATCACCACGGTCATCAAGTTCGGTAATTCGAAACAAAGTAGTAATTGACTTTTTCACCTGCTTAATTCAATTTGTCACCTAGCTATGTGAATTTACAGATAACCATGGCATCAACTTTACCGATTCGTTAATCGTTTCACTTAGTGATGTCAAAATCAGCGAGTACGTTAATCTTGACCTAGTCATTTAAAATATTCAACTAATATGCGAAAATATCACATAGAGAGGTGATACATTATGTCAAAAGTGACAGAGCTATGTAAATGTTTGACATAGCCATGTGAAATCTCACATGCTGAGTTGAGTTTCTGCCATAGCAATGTCAACTTTTCACATAGTCAGGTCAAAGTCGAAGTGTACGTTAATGTTCACATAGCCATGTGAAAGTTTCACATGCGCGTGTCAAAATGTCACATAGTCAGGTAGGCCGTTATGTCAAAACTCACATAGCTATGTCACATTTGACATGCTGAGGTGAGATTTTCCCATGGTCATGTCATAAAGTGACATATTCTTCGATAAAAGTGACTGAGCTATGTCCCAATGACATAATCAC
>OOFU01000143.1_pt1 | contig 10863 bp, 10 predicted proteins | sample 1670361 | NCBI WGS metagenome assembly OOFU01 (sample SAMEA98145418, study PRJEB22522) | marine metagenome | biome: marine biome; feature: marine water body; material: sea ice | place: Arctic Ocean | collected 14-Sep-2015 | depth 1.3 m
TTTCTCATCCTCGCGTCGTCGGAAGCGTCGGATGTGTATAAGGGACAGATAGTGAACAAAACACATACTTAAAAGATCATCTTCAGGAAGCTCGCTGGTTTATCAAGAGCCTCCAAAGTCGAAACGTCACACTACTGCGGGTTGGCCAGGCCATTGTAGAGCGCCAACATGCTTTTCTCGATTACGGTGATGAAGCCATGCAGCCAATGGTACTGCGAGATATCGCTGAACTACTCGAAATGCATGAGTCAACCATATCTCGAGTCACCACTAACAAATTTATGCACACACCCCGTGGTATACTGGAATTTAAGTTTTTCTTTTCGAGTCACGTCAACACCGCTGATGGGGGTGAATGTTCGGCCACAGCGATTCGAGCCATTATTAAAAAACTAGTGGCTGCCGAACCTCAAGAAAAACCATTAAGTGATAGCAAAATTGCTCTGTTGTTGGGCGATCAAGGTATTAATGTCGCAAGAAGGACCATCGCAAAGTATCGCGAAGCGCTTCATATACCACCGTCTAATGAGCGAAAACGTCTCTTCTGAGACAACCATTGATTCGCAATAATGTGAATCAGTCAACTATAGGAGATAACTGATGCAAGTAAGTTTAAGTGGCCATCACGTCGACATAACCGATTCAATCAGAAACTATGTACATGAGAAAATTCAACGATTAGACCGTCATTTCGACCAGGCCTTAGACATCAACATTATTTTGACAGTTGAAAAACTACGGCATAAAGCAGAAGCCACTCTTCATGTCAGCGGCAGTAATTTACACGCTGACGACGTAAAAGAAGATATGTATGCCGCAATCGACGGGTTAATAGACAAGCTTGACCGGCAAGGCATGAAGCATAAGGAAAAAATACAAAGTCACAGAAGCAAAGTAGAAATTCCAACTGAGGAGCCTCTAGACCTCACAGAAGAGGCCTAGACTGATGGGCGGCAATTGACGCAATAGCGTAACCGCCGCCCATTTTTTTAACACTTGCATACTCTGCCTTTTGGGATAACATTCGCGCACATTCTCAATCAACGAAATCATCGTTCATCCAATAAATGACAGTTACAGCACTTTTGTCCCCCTATCGAGTTTTTATCGATCCGAATATCTGTAGCAAGAAAAAGTTACTTGAATTCATTGCAAACACTGTCACGGAACAATGTGGTTTAGCGCAGTCCAAACTCTTTAATAGCTTGCTTGATCGTGAACGCCTCGGCAGCACTGGTTTAGGTCATGGTTTCGCGGTACCGCATGCCCGACTGCCAGATCTTCGAGAAACGATTGGTTGTTTTGTGAAGCTGGCAAAACCAATTAATTTTAACGCACCTGATAATAAACCAGTCGATTTAATTTTTTGCATTATTATTCCCGAGCACGCCACCGACGAGCATTTGCAAATATTGGCATCACTGGCTAAAATATTTTCACAATCTTCAATTCGTGAGGCTATGCGAACAGCGCACAGCGTGAACGATGTTATTCGGATCATCGACTCAGCTGAGAAATGAAGTCTTCACTCAAAATTGTTAAATTTTTCGAGCACTATCAACATAAATTAAAACTCCGTTTTGCTTCGGCCCCAGTCGGTCTGGAACGTGAAATCATGGTGTCACGTCAAACCAGCGACGCCTTTCAAGCAGTTGACTATTTTAATGTCATTCGCACTTCCAGCATTGTCGTCGTTGGTTATCTAGAATCTCGTTATATCAACAAACTAACGCAACCAGAACAGACAAAACTACTTAAAACCCTGTTTCAGGGGCCTGTTAGCGCCCTCATTATTAGCGCAGACAATCAGTTACCTGAACCTATGATTCGTCAATGCGAACAACAGAACATTCCCGTTTTTCAGTCTTGTTTACATGACTCTGAGTTACTCGATAAAACTCGTCATTATCTAACCCCCGTACTCGCAGAACAGGTCGACGAACACGGGGTTTACGTTGAAGTTTACAGCTTAGGCTTACTCCTCACTGGCGAAAGTGGTGTCGGTAAAAGTGAATTAGCCCTCGCTTTAGTCGCCAAAGGACATCGCCTGATTTCGGATGACATCACCCGATTCTCAAGAATATCTCCAGACGTCGTCAACGGTGAGTGCTCTAGCCTGCTCAGTGGTTTCATGGAAGTCCGTGGCTTGGGAATAGTCAATATTCGAGCGATGTTTGGCGCCAATGCACTCAAAACAAATAAAGCACTCAGGCTCATTGTTAATATGGTGTCACTCACCCATGAGAACGCCACACAGTTCGACCGACTAGGCAACAATATCGCCACTCGCAATGTTCTCGGCCTGGAAATACCCGAGATAACTCTGCCCGTAGCGCCTGGTCGAAACCTCGCGGTACTGGTCGAAGCCGCTGCGCGAAATCACTTGCTAAATATTAACGGCTACAATGCTGCAGAAGATTTTATGCAACGCCAAAGCACCGCTATTGCGCAAGACGACCACCTGCTGAATGATGAATGGCATGAACCAAAACGTTAAAGAAAATGAGATGAAACTGATCATCGTTAGCGGCCTATCAGGCTCTGGCAAAACGGTTGCTTTGCACACTCTGGAAGATGCAGGCTATTTTTGTGTCGACAATTTACCGATTGGTTTGTTGCCGAATTTTATCGACACCATGCTCGACTCCAAACACGTCAGGTATGATTTAGTTGCCGTAGCAATAGATGCCAGAAGTGGCGCAGGTGATATCGACCACTTTGATGAAATCATCGAACAAGCACGAAAAAAGACCAGCTCTGTCGAAATTCTATTTCTGACTTCAGACATCAAAAAACTAATTACGCGCTTTAGTGAAACCAGAAGAAAACACCCACTGTCACGCCAAGGCCGTCCTCTGGTAGACGCCATCAATCTTGAACAAGACTTACTCAGAAACATCTACTCAAAAGCTGATTTAGTCATCGATACATCAACATTTAATGTGCATCAGCTTCGTCAGTTGATTATCAAACGACTGTTACCCAGCAATTCGTCTGAACTGGCAATATTGGTACAGTCATTTGGCTTTAAGCACGGGCTGCCGACTGATACCGACTTTGTATTTGATGTCCGTTGCTTACCTAATCCACACTGGGAAAGTCACTTAAAGGACTTTAATGGCATGGACTCACCTGTCATTGACTCTCTTGAAAGTTTCCCAGAAGTTATCAGCATGTTTGATTCAATTAACAGTTTTCTGACGACATGGATCCCGTGCTTTGAAAAAGAAAATCGTAGCTATATGACTATTTCGATAGGCTGCACGGGTGGACAACATCGTTCAGTTTTTCTGGCCGAAAAAATTGCTCAGGCGTTAGAAAAAAATAAATACAATAGTACCGTTAGGCATCGCGAACTGTCATGACTGTCAGTTTGCTAGTGATAACCCATAATCAACTCGGACAAGAGCTAATCAACATAGCAACCTCCATTCTTGGAAACTACTTATTCGAAATTGAATTTATATCCATTTCGGCGAAGATTAAGCCGAGTGACTTGGGTCTCTATGCAGACCAAATCAAAAATAAGATCAGTCAGTTGAGTATTGCTAATCCCAGTAACAATGGCATTCTAATATTGACCGATATCTGCGGCGCGACGCCCTACAACTTGGCAAAGTATTTTGCAGTTGATATAAATATCAATATTGTGAGCGGTATCAACTTACCGATGCTATTAAGCGTATTAAACTATCCCAATCAATCGCTACAAGCGTTATCCTTAACCGCTATCGAAGGTGCCCGTAAGGGTATCAAACAGGACTGATAATCATGATTTCTCAAGATATCACCATCATTAATAAGCTTGGGCTTCATGCCCGTGCTGCGTCCAAGCTGGTCAACTGCGCCAGTCAATTTGAAAGCGAGGTTTTAATTGATAAGCAGGGAAATAAAGTCAACGCAAAAAGCATTATGGGCGTAATGATGCTGGCAGCAAGCAAGGATACAGAAATACGGCTGGAAGTTGAAGGCAGAGACGAAGCGCGCTGTATAGAAGCGATCTCAACATTAATCGCCAATCGGTTCGACGAGGCTGAATAGTCTAAAGAAGTGCCCATAAACTAAATACTTATTGTTTTAAATACGCCACATTCGAATAGTCGCTCTGCTAAATGTGAACGCGATAAAGACCTTTTGCTCTAGCCTCAACATAGCCTACAATCATTGCCATGATTGAAGACAACATCGAACAACTTCGGCAAAGTATATCGTTCGCATTAGAAGACGATAACGATTCGGCCATTACTCGTGTCATCGATGGCATTGGCATTGCTGAGTTAGCCAATTTACTAGAGTCTTTACCCTCACATCAACGTGATCTTATCTGGCCACTAATAGACCCTATTTTGCTGGGTGGCGTACTACTCGAAACGGGTGACGAAGTCCGTGACACAAAACTCAAAGAGCTCGATGCCGATGAAATTACAGCCATCATCGAAACCCTGCCCGATGTTGATGACCAGGCCGATCTTTTACTCTCGTTGCCGACAGAAAAGATCGCCAGCATACTATTTACCCTCGATACCCTTAAACGAGAACGGCTAGAATCAGTACTCGCCTACAGCGAGGATACCGCTGGCGGCTTGATGAATCTCGATCAAGTCACTATTCGAGCAGACGTAACACTCGATGTGGTACTGCGTTACCTGAGGATGCGAGGTGATATACCCGATCAGACCGATCAATTATTTGTTGTCGATCGGCACGATCACTATCTAGGCGCATTATACCTGGCTGATCTTCTCACCAATGAGCTAGACGCGTTGGTTCAGAACATCATGCGTACCGATATTGATGCGATGTATGCTCATATTTCAGATGCTGAAGTTGCACGTGAATTCGAAATCTACGATTTAATTAGCGCACCTGTTGTCGATGAACAACATAAATTGATTGGTCGAATTACGATTGACGACGTGGTTGATGTTATTCGTGAGGAAGGAGAGCATTCTATTATGAGCATGGCGGGATTATCGGAAGATGATGATATGTTTGCACCCGTTATCATCAGCGCAAAACGACGTGGTATTTGGCTAGGCATTAATTTATTAACGGCTTTTCTGGCTGCAGCTGTTATCGGTTTCTTTGAAAATATACTTGAACAAGTGGTCGCCTTGGCCATTCTCATCACCATTGTGCCTAGCATGGGCGGAATCGCAGGATCACAAACACTTACTCTGGTAATACGTGGACTCGCATTGGGTCAGCTGGGCAGCTCAAACTATCGCTCACTGATAAAAAAAGAAATTCTGGTTGGCATACTTAACGGTCTGGTATGGGCTTTCGTAGTCGCCGCGTTTTCAATTGTCTGGTTCGAGAATTTTATTATCGGAGCGGTGATTGGTTTCGCACTAGTAATCAACCTTGTCGCAGGGGCTTTTGCAGGCGTGTTGATACCTTTAACTTTACGCCAATTGAACATCGATCCGGCTATCGCAGGTGGCGTAGTGCTAACGACCGTGACCGATGTCATCGGTATTGTTGCATTCCTCGGGTTGGCGACGCTCGTGCTTAGTTAAGTTTAAGTCATACTTATTTAAGAAAACTCAGTTAAAAGTGAACACAAACCAATCTAACCCATGAGCCTCTTTAGCAATACTCTAATGACAGACAAACTGCCTAATGACGTCATTAATATCATCAACAGCAATGCCCCAAACTTCATCAAGTTCGCTTTCCTCAATTCCCAGTAAACGGGTAGCTTCTGGGTGAATTGGCGGTGTAAAACGCTCGCCACTACTTCCAACAGAATACTTATTAACCCAGGCATCAGCAATATGCACAGCACTACTGATGACTGCAAATTCACCCGATTGATCGGGCCTATGATGAAAAGCAACGGGCTCATAAATGGACTGCGGGATCTTCCAAGATTCGAGTATTCTCCCACCAACATCAGCGTGACTATAAGATAATTGCTCTTGCTCCAGGACAAATAAATGCTGCTTCTGACTGTCTCGCTGAAGCAATAAATCATGCATTAGATCAGGCACTTTTAAAAACATCACCAGACGCCCAATGTCATGCAATAGACCAGGAACATAGAATCGTTCAGAGTGAGGTAACCCAGCATATTGCGCGAGCGACTTTGCAAACACACCAACAGCCACACTGTGCTCCCAAAATGAATTCATATTGACCATGTCGAGGGGTAATTTATTAAACATTTTTATCACCGATGTCGCCAGTACCAGTTCGCGTATCTGACGTAACCCAATCGTGCTAACGGCTCTGTCAATGGTATCAATCTTGGCAGGAAAACTATAAAAGGCGCTATTAGCCATACTTAACAAGCGAGCACAAAGATTAGGATCGGAGGCAAGCAGATTAGAAAAATCAGCGATTGTGGAAGACGGACTTTCGATTGCCACTTCAAGACGGTAATAGATATCGGGCAAACTAATCAGTTTAGTCGCGTCTGACACCAGACAGTTTAAACTAGAGAGGCCAGAGATTTGATCAACCGTAAAAGTATTAATAGTTGGCATGTTATTATTATCTTCCTTTTGAAAGGCTCTTATCTATTATAGAAATTTTAGTATCATTAATTATAAATTATTATCTTTCTTTTAATCTAATAGGGCTATTTAATTAATTACTCGATAAAAGTGCAGCGCCTAGTACACCACTTGCATCGCCGTGAGTAGCAGGCAATAAGGGGGTTTCCACATAGTCCGAAAAAACATAGTCTACTAATCGGTTAGGCACTTGTTGGTATATCTCTATAATATTTGACATACCACCCCCTAATACGATGACATCTGGATCAATCATATTAATAACGTGAGCCAAAGCGCGCGCCATTTGGTCAAAATATTCTGCCATCGCTTTCAAACAGCGTTTATCCCTTAGCCCTGCTTGAGCAACTATCTGTTCAGACGATAAGGCAACCCCATAGTTTGACAAGAAATTGGCCGCCAATCCCTGGCCCGAAAGAAATGTTTCAATACAAGCCTGCTTACCGCAGTAACAATGGGGATTTTCATCATGCTCCGTATGCCAGGGTAATGGATTATGTCCCCACTCTCCCGTGATAGCATGAGGACCATTAATTAATTGCCCATTCACTACTAGACCTGCTCCGGTGCCAGTCCCAATAATAACGCCAAAAACAACGGCGTGATTTTGACCAGAACCATCAATAGCTTCTGACAGGGCAAAGCAATTCGCATCATTTTGAATATAAACTTGGCGTTGAAGCCGCTCTTCTATGTCGTCTTTAAATGCGCGTCCATTCATGCAAATGGTATTTGAGTTTCGGAGCAACCGACTGCGTGGAGAAATCGTACCAGGCGTTCCGATTCCAACCGTTAATGTTTGCCCAACCGCATTCTCGGCTTCAGCCACTAAACTGCCCAGTAAGGTCAATATAGCATCGTAATCATTTGCTGGCGTGGCCATTCGTTTGCGGAATACTGGGTTGTTTTCTTCATCCAGAACAACCACTTCCGTTTTTGTCCCGCCTAAATCAATACCCAACCGATAAGTGCTATATCGTACTTTTTGATGATTCATAGACAAGTTTCCAGTCACAGACACGTTACTGCATCGGCAACATCCAAAGCGCTCAAATTAAATAATAATACGTGTATTTTCATATACCCCATACCATTCATACCCAACTTATCCACAGGTTTTACTCAACTGCCCCACAGGCGACACACTATATAGTGTGTATTGCCTTATCTCAATCCACATTATGTTGTGCTTTCTGCTTTTTGCCGTTACAATCATATTTTAGTACCAATAGCCACTCTTGCCCCTTTTGCCAAATTCTAGTTTTTCTTTGGTAGCGCTATTAGAAGCTTACAAACAGCGCTTCTTTTAAGTGCAAGATTAGAAAAGCTACCAGGCATGGCTGAGTGCATTAAATATTGGAAAGTATGTTTTACGACCGAAAACAGTACCCCGTCGATAGGCAATACAAAATACCCAGCGACTATTGATCTTAATCGGTCTTAGAAATTGACTTTCTTTCAATAAATACAAATATCACGAAACGGGCCTCTACAATGCAAACTATCGACTCACCTCTTACAGAGACAGCCACTACGACGCTGAATCAGGGAAATGGCTATTCTCAGGATCACACTAATACACAAAGTAGTATTTATAATGTTGTACGCCGCAACGGCAAACTGACTAGCTTTGATAAAAATAAAATTGCGGTCGCCATGACTAAGGCATTTCTGGCGGTTGAAGGTGGTCAGGCAGCGGCATCGTCACGCGTACATGAGACAGTTGAACGCCTGTCCAATCAAGTCGTCGAGACCTTAACGCGCCGTCAACCTGAAGGCGGCACCTTCCATATAGAAGATATTCAAGACCAAGTTGAACTGTCGATGATGCGTAATGGTGACCAAAAAATTGCCCGCGCTTATGTCCTATACCGAGAAAATCGCTCAAATGCCCGAGCACAGGAAAAAAAGGACTCATCTGCCGCACAAGATGTAGAAGAGCCCGTTATCCTCAACGTCAAGCTTAAGGATGGCAGCTTTCAGGCGCTCGATATGGCTCGTGTAAGAACGATCATTAACGATGCCTGTAACGGACTAGACAGCGTCAATTCAGAGCGCGTTTACAACGATACCCTAAGAAACTTATTCGATGGCGTACCTGCGTCCGACGTCAGCCCAACTGTTGTCTTGAGTGCCCGTGGCTTAATCGATAGTGAACCACAATATTCACAAGTAGCCGCGCGTTTATTACTAGACGAATTGCGCACTGAAACACTCACTTTTATAGACGATGGCTCACCGACTGCAACCTATATTGAAATGGCTGATCGTTACCCACAGTATTTTCATCAGTATGTTAAAAAAGCAGCTGAGCTTGAGCTACTGGACACCGAGCTACTTAAATTTGATTTCAAGAAACTGGGCGACGCATTAAAGCCTGAACGCGATCATTTGTTTACCTACCTTGGATTACAGACCCTTTACGATCGTTACTTCATTCACCATGAAGAATGCCGGTTCGAACTACCACAAGCATTTTTCATGCGCGTATCGATGGGCCTAGCCATTAATGAAGTTCATCGCGAAGAACGCGCTATTGAATTTTATAATTTACTATCGTCTTTCGACTTCATGAGCAGCACGCCAACCCTTTTCAACTCAGGCACTTTACGGCCACAGCTGTCTAGTTGTTATTTGACTACGATACCCGACGATTTAGATGGCATATTCAGTGCAATCAAAGACGATGCCATGCTGTCTAAGTTTGCCGGCGGCCTCGGCAACGACTGGACTCGCGTTCGGGCGATGGATTCACGCATTAAAGGCACTAACGGCAAGTCACAAGGTGTTGTTCCCTTCCTCAAGGTCGCCAATGATACTGCGGTTGCAGTCAATCAAGGTGGCAAACGCAAAGGCGCTATGTGTGCCTATCTTGAAACCTGGCATCTTGATATCGAAGATTTCTTAGAGCTGCGTAAAAACACGGGTGAAGAGAGACGTCGTACCCACGATATGAATACGGCCAACTGGATTCCTGACCTTTTCATGAAACGCGTGACTGAAGGCGCCCAATGGTCACTATTTTCACCTGAAGAAGTACCCGAACTTCACGAACTGTATGGTTTGGAATTCGAAACCGCTTATGAAGCGTATGAAGCAAAAGCAGCCCGCGGTGAAATTTCCTCTTATCGCCAAGTGCCTGCGCAGGATTTGTGGCGCAAAATGCTTGGTATGTTATTTGAGACGGGTCACCCGTGGATAACATTTAAAGATCCTTGCAACATCCGGTCACCTCAACGTCACACTGGTGTGGTTCATTCATCCAATCTATGTACAGAAATCACGCTAAATACGTCTGATGCTGAAATTGCGGTTTGTAATCTTGGTTCAGTCAATTTGCCACAGCACATCGATGAGAAAGGACTCGACCTTAAAAAGCTCGAAAGAACTATTAGCACAGCAATGCGTATGCTTGATAACGTCATCGACTACAACTACTACAGCGTTCCACAAGCCCGTACCTCAAACCTGCGTCATCGACCCGTCGGCCTTGGCATCATGGGCTTTCAGGATGCGCTATATAAGCAACATATATCCTATAGCTCAGAACAAGCCATCGAGTTCGCAGATGAGTCAATGGAAGCGGTCAGCTACTATACTATTCAATCGTCAACTCAACTGGCAGAAGAACGCGGTACCTACTCAAGTTATCCTGGATCACTCTGGAGCCAAGGCATATTGCCGATTGATTCGATTGCCGAATTAAAAGCCGTTCGTGGCGATTACCTGCAGCAAGATGACAGCTCAAAAATGAACTGGGACAGCCTTCGCCAACGCGTCATGACGGTTGGAATGCGTAATTCCAATACCATGGCTATTGCACCAACCGCCACCATCTCCAATATTTGTGGTGTCAGTCAGTCGATTGAACCGATTTATCAGAATCTATACGTTAAATCGAACCTATCGGGTGAATTCACTGTCATAAATCCTTACCTAGTGAATGACCTTAAATCCCATGGTCTTTGGGATGAAGTCATGATCAATGATCTTAAGTATTACGATGGCAGCGTGCAAAGCATCGATCGGGTGCCCAATGAATTAAAGCAACTGTATAAAACTGCATTTGAGATTGATTCAGGCTGGTTAGTCGAAGCCGGTTCGCGCCGCCAAAAGTGGATAGATCAAGGTCAATCGCTCAATTTATATATGGCCGAACCATCCGGTAAAAAGCTCGATAACCTTTACAAGCTCGCTTGGGTACGTGGCCTCAAAACTACCTATTACCTTCGTTCACTCGGTGCAACAGCGGCAGAAAAAGCAGGTACTCGTGAAGACGAAGTCAATTCGGCCAAACCAGAACCATCGGTTTGTTCGATTCTAGAACCCGATTGTGATGCCTGTC
>OOFU01000144.1_pt1 | contig 10847 bp, 8 predicted proteins | sample 1670361 | NCBI WGS metagenome assembly OOFU01 (sample SAMEA98145418, study PRJEB22522) | marine metagenome | biome: marine biome; feature: marine water body; material: sea ice | place: Arctic Ocean | collected 14-Sep-2015 | depth 1.3 m
GGAGGCCAGTTTAGGTAAATACTTCATGCGTTGCTCTTCAGTGCCATATGTATGAATAGGGTGCATGACAAGTGACGATTGCACACTCATTGCACTACGATAACCACTATCTACACGCTCAACTTCTCGAGCAACTAATCCATAACTGACATAATTGACATCACTACCGCCATATTGAGCAGGTAAGGTGGCACCCAACAGACCTAACTGACCTAATTCATTCATTATTTCGCGATCGAAGTGCTCATGTCTATTAGCTTCAAGTACACGTGGTAGCAGCTTTTCTTGGCAATAATCATGAGCTGTGTCACGTATCATGCGTTCTTCTTCGCTTAATTGACTGTCAAGAAACATAGGATCTTGCCAGCTAAAAGAGGTTAGTTTTTGACTCATAAGGTAACTCCGTTAAATACCGTGTAGGCATAGTCTAATTTATAACGTTACTGTATGCTTAAAACAGGAATAAATATAATATATAGTTTTTATATTTTTAATAACTTTTTATTATTGGGTGCATCGTCATGAACTTAAAACGCCTTGAATATTTTTGTCAATTAGCTGCGCTCGGCAACTTTACTCGAGCAGCCCATAAAGTAGGTATCGCTCAACCCGCATTAACCGTTGCGATCCAAAAGCTAGAACAAGAAGTTGGACTAAAACTCATTAACCGTGCTGACAAACATTCCTTATTGACAGCTGAAGGTGAAGTTCTATATAAATTGGCAACACAACTACTAAGTCAAGCTAAGCAGGTTGAATTAGAGTTAGAAGAACTGAAAGATTTAGAGCGTGGCACTATTCGTTTTGGTGTTTCTGCTATGATGGGTTCTTATTACTTTCCTAAAATATTGACCGAGTTCAAACAAAAATATCCAAGAATAAAAATACATTTGGTGGATCAAGGCACCGCAGCACTTGAAAGAATGTTACTTAATAGCGAACTAGATTTAGCTTTGATACGTGGTGATTTAGAAAATCCACAATTACGTTATACACAACTTATTAATGAAGAGATTGTGGCAGGCATGGCCAACTCACATCCACTAGCTACCGAACAAACCATATCTTTGACACAATTTTGCCAACAGCCGCTGGTATTGTTTCATGAAGGTTATTTTTTACGTGAAGTTGTGAGTCAATATTCCAAAAAAAATCACTTAACATTAGATGTCCGTATGGAAACTAACCTTATTGAACTGCAAAAATCATTAGTTCGCAATGAGGTGGGTATTACTACCTGTTTATCACGTATTTTACAAAACGAATGTCATATGACATCCACACCCTTTGAACCAAAAATTGAATTTAAGTTAAGCTTGGCAAGGAAAAAAAACCACTACCTTTCTAAAGCCAGTAAAGTGTTTATGACTTACTTAAGTTCAAAGGTTGAATCTACAAGTAACGCTTAGTGGAGTGGAGTGCATTACTGAACACTAACTTTTGGACTTTTTATAGTATTTAAGCCACGGTAATAGATAAGATCAACGAATATTTGCTCACTTGCTTATAATTTAATTGAGCTGACCCGCTACTATTTATTAATCTACAAATTTTATTCTTAAACCTATGTATAATGCCGATATATATTGAAAATAATGATTCCATTATATTCATAACTTTCAAACGTATCGACCACCAACATAAGTCAATACGCCTGATGTGATAAACAATTGAGTAACTCAAAATGAAAACACTGACTGGTTTGCCAAGAGATAAAAAAGGCGAAGTCGATCGCAAGTTTGTAGAAGCGCTTGCCAGGGGGTTAGATATATTACGTGCATTTAATCCGGGAGACGGGTTTCTTGGCAATCAAGAAATTGCTCAACGAACCGGATTAGCTAAATCTAGCATATCTCGGCTAACTTATACTTTAACAAGCTTAGGCTATCTTACTTATTCGAAGCGATTAGAAAAGTACCAACTTGGAGCTGGAGTATTGGCCTTAGGTTATGCATTTGTTTCTAATCTTGCCATTCGTCAAGTAGCAAACCCCTTAATGAAAGAGCTTTCAATTGCAACAGGAACATCAGTGGGTCTAGCAGACAGAGATCGTTTGGATATGATTTATGTCGATCATTGTGCCCCAAAAGACATAGTCACTTTTAAAAAAGACATAGGTGATAAAATTCCGATGGCTACTACGGCAGCTGGGCGAGCTTATTTAGTGGCGCTATCAGAAGAAGAACGAAATTTCTTTATGCGGCATTTTCAAGAGAAATTAGGTGATAAATTTGATGCTGTCAAAGAGGGTGTTGACCAAGCTTTGGAAAACTATGAAAAATTTGGATATTGCTATTCATGGGGCGATTGGGAGCCAGATACGACTGCGATTGCTGTTCCGTTGAAACTCACACAAGGCCAAATTTATGTATTTAATGCTGGCGGACCTGCTTTTCGATTGTCCAAGGAGTTTTTAAGTGATGAAGTGGCTCCGCAATTAAAGAGCATGGTGCGTAACATTGAGGCAACGTTAATTCGGTTTTAGGATTTTATCTTTTCAGGGTGCTATTTTAACGTACTGTTATTTCAACGTACTGTTATTTCGTTCAATTATTTACCAGAATAAGTCATCAACGTCTTATTTTGTTTGAGAATTAGTTCTACAAACGTCGATATAAGGCAAGGTCGTTAGGCTTAGTCATGTTTGCACTTTTCGCAGTAGAGTTTTATTTTAAATTAACTCCTACTGTGCCACTGATGTAATGTTTAACACTCAGATCTTGCTGATAAGCAAAACAGCCGAAATGAAAGAAAGTGGACAGTCAGTACTGTTTACCATATTGGCGCTGTTGCCATTGGACCGAGTATCCATCATGATCTAATTTGTATCTGCACCCTTTTATTGACACATCACACTTTTTATTGACCATCATCACGGCTCAAAAACTGTAGCTGCTGAGCAAGCATTCGAGCAAGTTTCATATCCACACCGGATCGCGCTGCACGGTCGATCATCGATTGATAAATAGCATTAATTTCCAGGGGTCGATTGTGTTCATAATCAACTTTCATACTGGGTGCGTAGTCCTGCATGTTAGTCTCGGTATTCACGAGCATTAACTCGGCCACCGAAGCGCTAAGGGGCTGCCCACATGCATTAGCGGCAGCAATCACCTCTAGCATGATAGATTTAATTAATTCACGGGTGACATGCTGACGTAAAAGTTCAGCCGTACTACTATTAAGCACAACTGACAGTCCGTTAAAAGGCACATTCCAAACCAACTTTTGCCAGCGTGAAAAGCACAAATTCTCAACGGGTTTTACGTCAATACCACAAGCAAGGAAGTCCTCGGTCACCAGTCCAAGCTCGGGAGTGATGCCGGCTACAGATTCGTCCTTCATGTAATGCCCCAAACTAACCATCCCAAAATCGCTATGTTTAATATGACCCGGGCCCATTTTGGTGCTACCAATAAAACACAAACCACCAATAATGCTGGCCTGGGGTAGAATGTCAGCGGCGACCTGCTCCACGGCAAGTCCATTTTGCATGATCACCACGATCCCATTGTGCTTTACGACCTGCGGCAACAATATTTCAAGCACATGATTATTTGTTGTTTTTAAAGCGATAATGGCGACATCGCACAGAGGCATATCTTCAGGCTTAGCATATGCATTAACGGCGACGTTGAAGTTACCGTTGATAGAATCTATCCGTAAGCCCTGTTCATTAACGTGTTGGTAGTCACTGTGGAGCAAGAAATGCACATCCATTTCATTCCGGGCTAGCATAGCACCGTAATAGCCACCAATAGCGCCAGTACCAATTACTGCATATTTCATTATATTCTCCACAGACTGGGTAATAAATTTTGTGAGTGTGTTTAAATTTGTGAGTCCGTTTAAAATGCGCCAATCAATAAAATTACAAAATTTTACTTGGCTCGTACACTTACATCATAAAGTTAGGCAGTAACAATGACAGTATTGGGAAGGCGATAATCGCAATCAGTACTACAATATCCATCACTAGAAAACGTGCCACTCCCATAAAAATGTCATACACCGCAACCGAGGGTTTAGTGACACTAGCGATAACAAACACGTTTAATCCTACTGGTGGGGTGATCAAGCTTATTTCAAGTAACTTAATGACGACGACTCCAAACCAGATCAGGTCTAACCCATAACCATCTACCATAGGAATTAAAAAAGGTAGGGTAAGCACCATAATACCTAGAGGATCAAGAAACATACCCAGCAACAGGTATACACCTGCAATCATTACCATCAATAACCATAGAGATACATCAGCCCCTTCAACCAGTCCAACCAATGCGGGCGCCATACCCGTTAATGCAACAAACCCAACAAAAATCTTGGCACCTGCAGCGATAAAGAAAATAGAGGTGGTTTGAGTACAGGTGTCTTTAATAGAGAGGATAAACTGCGACCAATTAAGTCTTTTTTGTACAGAACCAATGACGATGACTGCGAATGCACTGACCGCTGCAGCTTCAGTAGCAGTGAAGAGACCTCCATAAATACCACCGATGATAATAGTAAACAGCAACATTGCCGGCCAACACCTTTTTGCCGCTTTTCGGCGTTCGCCTTTTTCCAGAATGGTGTCATCAACTGGTGCTACTTCTGGACTCCGCTTTACCCAGATGTAGATAACCACTAAAAAACCAAGCAGCGATATCAGTCCAGGGATCACACCAGCCATAAAGAGGCGGCTGACTGACATTTCAGTAAAAATACCGTAAACAATAAATAATACACTTGGCGGGATCAGCGAACCTAGTGTACCGCCTACGGCCACTGTAGACGTAGCCAAACGTTTGTCGTAACCCATACGTAACATTTCTGGCACACAGATTTTACCCATCGCCGATGCGCAGGCGATACTCGACCCTGTAATAGCAGAGAATCCCCCACAACCAAAAACAGAGGCCATAGCCACACCACCAGGCAAACGTTTTAACCAAACTCGCGCTGCATGGTAGATATCAGTGGTGATACCAGTATGGTAAGAGATATGACCTAAAAGCACGAATAGCGGGATCATACTTAAGTCATAAGAGTGTACTAAAGCAAAGGTGTTAGATGAAACCATCGACAAGGTGGGAGCTACTGCACTAACCATGTCAAAACCACCATTTCGCATGGCAAAAAATAAAAGTATAAATGTAGACGACACACCCGCTAAGCTAAATGCGATTGGCACGCGAAATACAAGTAAAAGCAACGCACAGGCAAACCCTATGAGTCCAAGAATCAGTGGGTCCATAGTTTACCCTTCTTCTATTATGTCGTGTTCAGCGTCTGTGCGCTGCACGAGGTATTCAGTATTACCAGTGATAGCCGCTCGCATATCTGCAACGAGAATTATCGATAAACGTATAACAAACAGTGCCGCGCCTGCAAAAAAAGCAAAGCGACCCGGCCATTCGGGCAGTTCCAACTCGCCAAAAAAATAGGCACCGCTACTGGCGGCATGAAAGAACCCCTGCCATGCGGAAAAAACCAGTGGCAGCAGTATCAATAGACTGATGAGAGAACCAATAGCTAACATCCATAATTTGGCGTGTTTGCCCAAGCGTTTAAACAAGAACTCGATGGTAATGTGACTATAATCTGCTGTGACATAAGCTAATGGTAAAAAAATAGCACCTACCATAAGTTCTCTGACAATAACCACATCGTCGGTGACTCCCCAACCAAAAAGGTTTCGTGTAAGAACGGTTAGGGTGATCATTAATCCGAGAGTGACAATACACACTCCTGCAACAATCAATGCCCCCTGTTCAATCTTTTTCAACATAATAATAAACTCTATGAGGTTAAATTAACGCGTCCATGGGTAGCCTTCTAAATCTCGTTCTTGGCTGTATTTAGTTAGGGAGGCTCTGTATTTTTCGACCATAGCTTTTCCATCAAAACCACTTTTTCTGGCTTCGTTTTCCCATTTTCCAATATGATATTGACTCGCTGAATAGAGTTTTTTTGAATCTGCGGCAGAAAGACTGATGATTTCTAACTGACGGCCATCAATCCCTTGCGTAAATCGTTGCTCTGCAGCATCGTCAGATTTCAATACATTTTGGCCAAGGTAATCAATAAAATCGACACCTACTTCTTTAAGCACCTTTCTTTGAGACACGCTTAATCTTGTGAGTGAATCTTGGTTTATAAACATGCCCAAGCCAGTATAAATTCCCCAATTAAGTTTAGTTAAACTGTCTGCTACTTCATGGTGTTTCAGCGCAAGTGATGCGTTCATATAACCCTGACTGCAATCGAGCAATCCGTTGTCTAGTCCCTGATACGCTTTATAGATATTCATCCCAACTAAATTTGCGCCTAAATCTCCAAATATCTTTCCGAAGGTACCTACTCCACGTACCTTTTTATCTTTTATGTCATCAAGTGTACGAACTGCATCACCACTACATAACATAATGACGTTAGACAGCATGTATGAGGTAACAAAGACTAAATTTTGTTTCGCTAAACTACTTGATACTTCAAGGGATTGCATGTGGTCAAAGTTGGCTTTTAATCCCACCCAAGGATCTAGATTTTCAAAGGGTAAGTTAGTCAGTGAAAAAGAAACCATCTCTTTAAGAAAGTAATCTGGAATAATAGTGCCTAAGTCGACGACTCCTGCAGCAATAGATTGTCGCGATGCATTTGCCTTAAATAAAGCACCGCCCCACATAATATCAATTTTTAAATCACCGCCAGTACGCTTCTCAACTTCCTTCGCAAACCATTTAGTGGCTTCGGCACGGGCCCCTCGGTTTGGCCCTGGTTCACCATAAGTGAGGACCGTTGCTGCGACAGCAGGGATAGCAATCAAAGTCATAGTCGTAAGTGCTGCTACCCTATAAAACTTACTAATTATGTTCATTATTTTAGCACCTCACTAGGGCCACCTTTATTTCGCATAGCGGAATATGTGAACCATTTATATTGTTACTTTACATTAACATACATAGTGCTGCAAGGATGTTGTTGACTAAATCGAATCAACTTTTTACCTGTGCCAGTTCTTATCTGTATGCTTAATCCTAAATTGGTAACAAACTAATAAAATCTGTTGATACAGCAATAAGTAACGCCCGAGAATAAGTTTCAATCTATATAAAATATGAATATCTTAAGGTAATGCGTATGAAGTATTGAAAACTCAAAGTTGACACAAATTAATTTAAAACTGTGGGTAAAAGATAGATTTGTCATCTACTGATGATACGCTTCAGTAGCTCTGTAGGTTGGATTCCAAGTATCAGGCCAGCAATTACGAGGGGAGAGTCAATAAAGTCAATTTTTGCCCACAGCTAAGAAGAATTGGCAGCATCATTATCGGTTTCGTTTAATAACGAATGTTAACTTGTTTATCAATGATCATCTTATTGCTTTACTAACAAAAGTGTTGAATATAAGTATTGGATAAAGAAAGAGTCACAGAAAACTACTTTCACATTAAACAACTCTCATTGATGCTATGACATCTACACAACAACCACTTAAAAATTTTGTGGCAATCAATTAGGGGCAATATTTTTGTTGTGCATAATGTTAAAAATTAGCACAGCTTTATCTATATCGAGGCGGTTTAAAGTTGAACTTTACATATCGTTAATCTTTCTTAGTAGTGAGTGCATCATCCATTAATCCAGCAAAATTAGTACTTCTTGAATAGATAAAATATTAGGATTATTTTAACTGTTGCCCTATCTAAATTAACGAGGGTCAGTTACCCCATGGGAATATTAAGATTAATACGACAAAAACTAAAATCTGATGAAAGATAAGGATTAAAGTGACTTTTAAGATTAGGTTTTTATGCCTACTAGAGTAGATATCAGTAAGTCGTCTTGAACTTTAACAAGCCATATATGACTTGTTAAAGTTCTGGTAAGACTAAAAAATTAATAACTCTGATTTTAGCCTTTTTATTAATCACTCTTTACAATAGTTTTGGATTGAGAATTGTATTGTGATGTTTCCACTGTCATAGGAATGTCTGGACTTATGCCTTGTTGTTTTTTCTGTTCAAGGACCATTTCTCGCACTTCAGCTAACAATTTTTTTGCATCATAAACAATACCGTCTTTAATTGTCCAACGCACGCCACCCACTCGTTCGACGATGTTAGTTTTATCATTTAACTTGGGAACGCCTGTGCCGTACAACGATTTCAAATTATGAATGGGATTTTCATCTACGATGATAATATCGGCTTTTTTTCCTACATGTAAGGTACCAATATCATCAGACATTTTTAACACTTTTGAGCCTTCTTTAGTGGCTGCTCTAATCACTTCTAAGGGATGAAAGCCCGCTTCTTGAAGTAGTTCTAACTCCTGAATATAGCCAAACCCATACAAGCTGTAGATGTAACCGGTATCACTACCTGCTACTACCGTACCGCCTTTATTTTTGTATTCGTTAACAAACTGCATCCAAAGTTTGAAATTATTTTTCCATTCAACTTCGTCTTCTGTTGTCCAGTTGAAGAAGTAAGCACCGTGCTCTGCTCGATTAGCACGATAGAATTGCCATAAATTTGGCATGGTATATTGGTAATGCCACTCGGCGGTGTAAGCACGCATTAAATCACGACTGGCCAGGTAAATAGTGAACGTTGGGCTTAAGCAGAAATCACGTTCAAGCAGGGTATCCATTACATAATTCCAGCGCTTGCTGCCAGGTTTTGCTGCTTGTTTCCATAAACGCCCTGCTTGGCTAAAGCGATCTTGTTCATTATTGTAAATATAGTTACTGGGGTAATTTTGGATAACTTGATCTTCAAATAATGCTTCTGGTAAACCATACCAGTGTTCCATGCAGTCCAACCCCATAGCAGATGTATCAAGAACATTAGCGTGTACTACATCTAATTGCGCATGATGCATGGTTGTGTCTAACCCTAATCTTTCAGCTTCACCTAAAGCGGCGGCCATAATATCTTCTTTTGCGCCCATAAATTTAATACCATCAGCACCCTTACTTTTAAGCGACTCAACACGTTTACGCGCTTGTTCTGGGGTAGTTATCGGGTCTTTTACCGCACCAAAAAAGGGGAACACAGAGATTCTTGGTGCGGTGATTGCGTTGCGCTGACTTAATTCTTTTAGTACTAAGGTTCGGTCTTCCCCTCGGTCGTCATACACTTCACGTACTGTTGTAATCCCGTGACCCAACCACAATTTAAAAATGTATTCTGGCGATACTTTTTGTCCGTCGTTTACATTATGGATATGTGAATGTGCATCAATAAAGCCAGGTAGTATGTATTTACCATGGGCATCAATCTCACGCGACCCTTTTTCAGGACGGTTGTTATCCTCTATGGGTAATCCGGGAAAACCTACCACTTTTATTTGAGTAATACGATTTTGCTCTATCACTATATCTGTGGGTCCATAGGGTGGCGCCCCTGTGCCATCAACAACATACCCACCACGTATCACTAGTCTGTCGTAAGTACCTTCACCTTCGGTGCGCTTTGGTACTTCATCATTGATTTGTTTGAATAGTTTTTCATTGCTAGTCGCTGCGGATAAACGTGCAGATATGGTTAAAATTATCGTTGTAGCTATAACTGTTAACATGAATGAAGCAAATGCTTTTGATAGTAATGTCATGACTATGAATATCCTTTTTTATTATATACCATTCTTAGTTGCCGTTATTGGTCGCTGTTAGTAGTTGCTGTTAATAGTGAAAACAAGCATTGGTATGCAAAAGTAAAGTAAAAGACAACATTATCCCTAATCCAAGCAATGAGCAACAGACTGAACTTAACATACAGTCATCTTATAAAGCCTGCTAATCGAATAACTTGAGGCTGACGAAAAACAGAAATAGCTGCTGCAACAAAGGCATGGGTAACCGCACTTTTCTGTATCTAACCGGGTCATCAATAGTTGCCCAGACAACGAGGTTCTTGCATCGAGTTCGACTGTATTAAAAATACCATAAGAAGTATCTGAAGGGGTTAATGTTAAGACTTAAGTTCAATACTCATGTGTGAGATAGATGTTCAACTAGGTGAGCTGGTTGATGTTTGAGATGTCTCAAAAGGCATTGTATGGTTATCGAAATAGTGTTTATCAGGCTAACCGGTGAGAAAAATAGTGCTCAGTTAGCGACCAACGTTGGGTCAGACTGGCTTAATCGAGAACACACTGTTGCTGAAGGAGCCGTTAATTCTGGATTGAATATTTTGAGGTATTTGGTTTACAAGGCAGTACCTAGCAAAGCTCTTTAATTCAAAGCATTACTAAGGTAAGTGGTGGTCATTATTGATTAACGTTAGATTTATCTTTTAGATGTCGAAATACACCTGATTCTAAAAAATTGATATTTACAGATAAGGTCAGCGCTGTTCTATAATTACCGAGGCTTCTTACTCCACAGACACCCAAATACTCTAATTCAACAAAGCTGAAATAAAAAAATTATGTGGGATATCCAAACGGTTTTAATGTTTAGAATTAAGTTAAATGTTCATTTTCAAGATATATCGTAGCTTGGTTGCCAAATGTTCTTCGGTGATGAGAGACATGTCCTTGCTTAATTATCTATCCGATATTACTTACCACTACTACAAATTACCCTAATGTAAAAGCACTAATATATTGTGCAATTATATTGTATTTTATTGATAATAGTAAGCATTCATCATTGAAAATGTTACAAAATGTTAATTATTGTATTGATTATATTAAAGTTGTTGGGTATAAACTGATTTATCAACTTTCAAAAACTTCTATCAACTAGCAGAATTATATGTGACAAAAATTAGTGATCATAGCGAATTTAATAATAATAAATGGTTTATCAATTTAGCGACATACGCTCACAAATTTAAAGCGGTTTGGTAT
>OOFU01000145.1_pt1 | contig 10835 bp, 11 predicted proteins | sample 1670361 | NCBI WGS metagenome assembly OOFU01 (sample SAMEA98145418, study PRJEB22522) | marine metagenome | biome: marine biome; feature: marine water body; material: sea ice | place: Arctic Ocean | collected 14-Sep-2015 | depth 1.3 m
GAATGAGCGCTAATAAGGCCCGAGCATGGCCCATATCGAGCAAACCACGATTTACCTGATCTTTAACTGGATCAGCCAAGTCTAGCAGTCTCAATAAATTGCTAACCGCCGCCCTTGAACGCCCGACGGAATCTGCCACTTGTTGGTGCGTCAGATCAAATTCTTCAATTAAACGCATTAACGCCTGTGATTCTTCGAGCGGATTAAGGTCTTCACGCTGAATGTTCTCGATCAACGCAATAGCTGCCGCAGACTTGCTGTCTAGATCGCGTATAACCACCGGTATTGTTTGTAAGCCCGCTATTTGCGCTGCTCGCCATCGCCGTTCACCGGCTATTAATTCATAATGACTACCTTGGGGCCTTACCACTATTGGCTGAATAACACCCTGAGCACTGATTGAATCTGCCAGTTCTTGAAGTGCCTGCTCATCAAAATGTTGGCGCGGTTGATAGTTACCCCGCTGAATTTGATCCACGCCTAGCTCGCTTATGCCAGTTGCCTTGTCTTCTTCACTAACTTGCGTTACCTGCTCGAAATTACCGATCAGCGAACCAAGCCCTCTACCCAATCTCTTTTTTTTCATAGTCATTATTAATTTACGCCACTATTAATTGATATAGTGACTTTGCTTGGCATCGCGCCGCAAAACCTCACCTGCCAGAGCAAGATAAGCCATCGAACCACGGGATGTTTTGTCGTACTGCATGATTGGTTTACCATAACTTGGCGCTTCTGCCAACCGAACGTTACGTGGAATTATAGTTCGATAAACACGGTCACCAAAATGTTCAACCAATTCGCTAGACACATCATTCGACAAATTGTTTCGAGGGTCGTACATGGTTCTCAACAACCCTTCTAACTTAATATTAGGGTTAACGCTCAATCTAATCTGTTCAATCGTATCAAGCAGCGAAGATAACCCTTCAAGGGCGTAATATTCACACTGCATAGGAATTAACACCCCACTGGACGCCACTAATGCGTTGACGGTCAGCATGTTAAGTGAGGGTGGGCAGTCAATCAAAATATAGTCGTAATCGCTATCCACCTTCTCTAGCGCCAGCTGTAGTTGCTTTTCGCGACCAATGCGAGTAACCAGCTGAACTTCTGCAGCGGTTAAGTCAGCATTCGCTGGCAGTACATCAAAACCACTACCAGACGCATGAACCACGGCCTCGGCGACCGTTGCATCGCCCAACAACACATCACACACGCTGAGATCAAGATTCCGCTTATCGACACCACTGCCCATCGTCGCATTGCCTTGTGGATCCATATCAATGAGCATCACTCGGCGCTTTGTCGCAGCCAGCGCAGCTGCCAAATTGACTGTTGTTGTCGTTTTACCGACGCCGCCTTTTTGATTGGCTATGGTAATTATTTTGGTCATATTATGATGGCTTCACAATGACAAGGCTGCGTTTTTCCGCAATACCTGGAACGCATAATTCGATCTCATTGATAAAAGATGGCTGTATTTCATGCTTTATAGTATCCAATGCCTTGAGTTCCTCAGGGTCAAGCCCAGTTTTCATAGTCACTAGTAGGGTATTTGATTGTCTTAAATGTGCCACGCTGTCAATAAAAGCCCCTAGCGATGCATAAGCACGGCTAACGATAACATCGAAAGACGGAAAATCAGTGTAATCTTGAACCCGAGACTGCACAACCTTCGCATTGCTCACTTTACAGACCGCTAGTGCTTGCTGAATAAAGCGGGTTTTCTTTCCATTGCTATCCAGCAAAGTCCAATTTGAATCAGGCATGGCTATTGCCAATGGCACACCCGGCAAACCAGCACCACTTCCAACATCGAGCGCATTTTTACACTGTTGTAATGACGGGTAAATCGCTAAACTATCAAGCAAATGATAACTTAGCATTTTTTCAAGTCCGTTAATTGCAGTCAGATTATAGCTTTTATTCCACTTTTCGAGCAACATTAAGTAGTCAAGCAAGCGCTCAATTTGATTATCATCCAACGAAATTTTGAGGTCAAATAAACCCTCCAACAACAAACCCCTAAGATGGTTCAAGCTGTTTTTAGCATCGATGATGGGTGTCGTTTTAGATGCACTAGCAGTAGCGAGATGGCGGCTGGTGTAATACCAGCAATGCGACTGGCTTGCCCAATGGTCGCTGGATGGTGATCCTGCAACTTTTCACAGGCTTCATTCGATAAGCCCCTGACATCGGCAAAATTCATGTCGTCTGGTAGCTTAGTCGCCTCATGCTTACTGGCCTTATTGATTTCATCCTGCTGTCGAGACAGATACCCAGAGTACTTGGCATTAATTTCAGCTTGCTCTAATACTCGAGGGTCTAATATACGAGGCTCGTCAACATTCGACTTTGCTTCATTCAGCAAAGGCACCAGGTTCTTAATAGTTACCTCTGGACGCTTCAATATCTCAGCCAGTCGATATTCACGACTCAGCGGTGTTTGCAAAACCTCAGCCAATTGACCCGCCTGTGGCGTATTGGGCCGGAGCCAAGTTTCTTGTAAATTTTGTTGAAGTTGCACCAAATTCTCCTGATACAGCTCAAATGCTCTCCAGCGCTCATCTTCAACCAGTCCTATTTTACGACCAATTTCAGTGAGTCGTAAATCGGCGTTATCTTCACGTAATATTAGTCGATACTCCGCGCGCGAAGTAAACATACGATAAGGCTCTTTGGTGCCACGGGTAATTAAATCATCAACCAATACGCCCATATAAGCCTGTGATCGAGCTAGCGTTAAGGCTTGTTTACCCTGAATCACGGCAGCCGCATTAGCCCCAGCCAACAACCCTTGTGCAGCAGCCTCTTCGTAACCGGTCGTGCCATTAATTTGGCCAGCAAAATACAGGCCTTCTATAAAGCGTGTCTCGAGTGTTGGGCGCAAGTCCCGAGGATCAAAGTAATCATACTCAATGGCATAACCAGGACGAGTAATATGCGCTTGCTCGAAGCCAACCATACTGCGAACAAAATCTAGCTGTACGTCAAATGGTAAGCTGGTAGAAATCCCATTCGGGTAAACTTCTGACAGCCTTAAGCCTTCCGGTTCTACAAAAATCTGGTGTGAATTTTTATCGGCAAAACGCACCACCTTGTCCTCGATAGAAGGGCAGTAACGTGGCCCAACGCCTTCAATCTCACCACTAAACAACGGTGAACGGTGCAGGCTATTGCGAATAATGTCGTGAGTTTTCTCATTGGTATGAGTGATATGACAACTGATTTGCCTAGGGTGCAAATCAAGTGAACCCATTGAAGAAAAAACAGGCAACGGCTTATCACCCGGCTGCTCTTCTAACTGGCTATAATCGATAGTTTTACGATCGATACGAGGTGGCGTCCCTGTTTTCAAGCGAGCAATGCGAAAAGGCCGCTCTCTTAAGCGCTTTGCCAAGTCAGTGGCGGGTGGGTCACCTGCACGACCACCACTGTAATTGGCATCACCAATATGGATTTTACCATCAAGGAAAGTGCCAACCGTTAAAACCACTGTTGGTGCGTAAAACAATAAACCCATCTGTGTCTTCACACCTTCGACGCGCTCACCATCTTCAATCAAATCAATCACTGGTTGCTGAAAAATAGACAGGTTGGGTTGATTCTCTAATTTCTCACGAATTGCGGTTCGGTATAGCTGTCTATCGGCTTGGGCTCTTGTTGCCCGAACTGCAGGACCTTTACGTCGATTAAGGATGCGAAATTGAATCCCAGCCTTATCAGATGCCAGCGCCATTTCGCCGCCAAGCGCATCAATCTCCTTCACCAAGTGCCCCTTTCCAATTCCCCCAATCGCCGGATTGCAACTCATCTGGCCTAGGGTATCGATGTTGTGAGTGAGCAACAAAGTTTTCACGCCCATGCGCGCAGCCGCAAGCGCAGCTTCGGTACCGGCATGGCCGCCACCGACGACAATTACGTCAAAACGTTGAGAATAATTCATTGTTATTGATCGTCTATAAAAAAGAAGATATTTTAGCGCTTTTAGTCGATAAAAACCAACATACTAAATTAACGGCTCGACTATGAACTTGACTCCCACAAAACGATGACTCACCGACAATAAAAAAATAACCGATACCTTTTAAGAGAAACCATTTCATGCACATCTGAAGACACTCTTTTTAGAACCCAGTGCATACCTGCGTCTAAATGAGCTGAATCTGAAACAACGCTTATTACCGCTTTACCAAAGTCCAGATTCATCTCATTCCTTACCAATGAGATAGAAGCCTAGGCCTCAGTTGGGCATCGTTGCTTACTAAAACTGAATCCTATGGTCATTAGCCCTCTAAATAAACACCGTCATCCTTTATTTTGATATCGAGCTTTTGCAGAAGTTGACCCTGACAAGGGCCAAAAACACACTCGCCCGTATCGATCAAAAAACGAGCGTCGTGCACCGCACATTGAATAAGTGCGCCCTCAGAATCTAAAAATTGGTGCTCTAACCAATCCAGTGGGGAACCTGTATGAGGACAGGTGTTTTTGTAAGCAAAATACTTCCCATCATTTTTGACGAGGAAACCCTCAATCGTTTCACCGTTTTTTTCAACACTAAAGCCAAATGAAGCTGGATCAGACAACTCTATGTCACTGCATATAAAGATTAATTTAATATTGGTCATCTAGTTGATTTTTTACTGGGATTTAAATAAATAAAATTATCAATGTAAACCTTCGAACTAACATTTACACTCAAACGGAATAAACTAACTAAAGGCTACGAAAGCAGGTGAAACAAGGTAACGACTGGAAGGACAAATATCAAGCCTCAATAAAAGAGCTCGATTCGAAAGAGGATGAATGGGATGCCCTAGAGGAAGCTTTACATAAAGCCATTAGCGGAATGAGTAGTGCTAACCGTTGTGCCGATAGCGCGCTCGACCAGCGACTAGAAGAGATTCAAAAATTTTCGCATAAAAAACAGGATCAAAAATTACTAGAAACTCTCGAGCAACTCGTTGATATTATAGCGTTACCTGATGATGACCTCGTAATATCTAACACTGATGCAGACATAGCCAACTCATTTGAGCCACCTTCTATTTTATTAGAGATGCGTCAAGATGTTCAGTTAGATCAGAACCAAAGAGTTGAACTGCAAAAAGTATGCATTGATTTACCCCAATTGATAACCAAAGGCACCGATCTAAAATCAATCGAGCCACAGGATGTTCTGCCTTCGGACATAATCATTAAAGATCTGGCAGCTGATATCAACACAATTGACATCACCAACGCTCAATTATCAAACGCTACTGAATTAGAAGTCACGAAATCAGGTGCTTCTATCGATGTCATCACTTGTACTTTATTGGAACAGTTAACAATGGTTCATGGCACAAATGCTGAAATGGACCAAATTCAAGCAAGAATTGAAAAAGGTCTCGCCAGTACAAAATGGCCAGACACCTTGTACGATATTGCCAATAGTGCTTCGTTAGCGCTCAAAAAATTAAACGATGAAAAATCAGAATTGGAGCACTTTATTGTCACTGTTACCGAACAACTTGGTAATATCACAGACGCTATTACTGACGATTTTGAAGAGCAAAAATTAGACCAGAGCGACACTTTATCATTGCAGGAACTGGTGCAATCGGGCGTCACAGCGATTAAGGACAACGTCAATGTGGTGCAGAATATTACTCAGTTAAAAACGGTAGTTAATTACAATATCGATTCTATTCGTGATGACGTAGAGACTTTTATACTTCGGGCTAACGAACGCTACGATACAACCGAAACGCGGAATGAAAATCTCTCGAATAAAATTGCACAAATGGAGCAGGAGACAACAAAATTACAACTGAAATTAACCGAAAGCCGTAAAAAATTACTCTATGACAACTTGACAGGCATCCGCAGCAGGCCCGCGTACGACGAACAAATAATCCAGGAGCTGGCGCGGTGGAACCAATATGGAGCTTTTTTCAGCTACGTCATACTTCATATCGATCATTTTAAACGAGTGAATGATGAATATGGCCACAATGCAGGTGATAAAGTGCTCCGATTGATTGCCCAGCTGATGCAAAAGCAAATTCGAAAATCTGATGCTTTATTCCGCATCGGTGGAGAAGAATTTGTGTTGTTGCTAACCAATACATCAGCGGCACAGGCTGAGCCTTTGATCACAAAACTACGGAAAGTTGTCGCTGACAGTGGTTTTCATTTCAAACATAATCAAGTAGCACTTACAATATCGGCAGGCATTACAGAATCAACCACTAAAGACACAGTCAAAACCATGTATGGACGCGCCGATGCGGCTCTTTGTCGGGCTAAAGATGCTGGTCGGAACCGCCAGTTCATGGCTTAACGTTGAATGATGGTTAAGCGTTTGCGAGCTCTGCAGGCGTTTTTGCAACAATTGTTAATGCATGTAATTCACCCGACGTAATTTCAGCATTAACACAGGCATATACTAGCTTGTGTCGTTTAATCAACATCAAGCCCTCAAAGGCCTCACTGGTTACTTCTGCAACATACTTGCCTTCTCCGCCGGATACGGCGACAGAAGCGGATGGCATGCCTTGTTCTATTAATTTTTGGATTATTTCAGAATTCATATTTATGGGGTAGCCGCCGATAAAAAGGTGGGTTAAAAGATTGAATTGTTGTATAACGATACTACTAGAGAGCTGGAAAAATACCATGCAAAAACTACTGTTAAACGGCATTTTGATGTCTTTAATTCTTGCTGGACAAATGGGGGGACCAGCCTGGTCAGCAACCGACAAGGCAAAAGCGGACAGCGTTTATCTTTCTCTGGGCGAACCACTAGTATTAAATTTAAGCAGCCAGCGCAGCCGCAACACCTATCTACAATTGACTGCGGATGTACTAATAAGAGATTCCGACTCGGAAGCCATCATCAAAACCCATATCCCTGCAATGCGTCATCAACTTATCGTATTACTCAGTGAACAATCAGAAAATGATATGAAGTCACCAGAAAAACGAGAAGAAATCAGAAAAACAGCGACCGCAGAAATTAAGGCACTCATTACAGAGCTTTCCAACAATAAAGATATTGGTGACGTTTTGTTTTCGAGCTTTTTAGTTCAGTAAAATTGCCTCGGTAAAGATTAGACTTACGGCGCGACTATCGACTTTATCCCGTTATCGCTAGCAATTATGCCTGTCTGACCATGAATAAAGTTGAGTAAATTTTCACCTGCCATCTCGAAACGCCAACCCTGCGAGAGCGGGCTATTTTTTCGATTAACAATGAGGCTATCGATATCTTTACGAGTCGCTAACGTTGCCAGCGCGATATTGTTGTCTTCGGCTATCTCTCTGCACAATGCCATTAAGCAATCACCAATCGACTGTTGACCAGATGACAAAATCTTTAATTTATCGTGTTTTGGCCATTCGCTGGCATCAATTGTATGCGCCCTAGCGATAGTATCGAGCACTGTCTTAGCATGTTGCTCGACAAACCTTTCGCTCGCGTCTCTAATAGAGGCTAGCTCTGAGGCAGAATCTGGTTTTAATCGAGCTATGTCAAAAATCAGCTCATCTTTAATAACCCATCGCTTTGGCAGGTTCTTTTTTTGAGCCAATTGTTCACGCCACTGGCAGAGTAAACTGGCAATCTGTAACTGAACACCTTTAAGCTTTTGAGCACCTTTGAGTTTCTTCCATAGCTGGGTGGTATCGAGCTGGTAGTTCGATTCGACGCTCATCGCCTGCAACTCTTTTTCGATCCAGGAAGCCCTACTTTTGATTTCCAATTCAGCTTTTAAATGACGATACACGGGCATTAAGTAGCGTACGTCATCCATTGCATAATCTAGCTCACCTTCGGTCAAAGGCCGATGAACCCAGTTCGCACGGGTATATTTTTTATCCAGCTGAACTTCAGTTACCTGTTGAACCAGGTCGGCATAACTTATTTGATGATTATACCCCAACACTGCGGCGGCGAGCTGCGTATCAAACACAGGTGTTGGAATTTGATTGTAGCTTTGGAATAATATTTCAAGATCCTGGCTAGAGGAGTGGAACACTTTAATTAAATCAGGCTTTTGTAATATTTTTTTAAGCGGTTCAAAGTCATCGAAAGCAAGCGGGTCAATACAACCCATGTGCTGCTCTGTCGCAATTTGAATTAAAGCGAGTACCGGATAATAGGTTTTTTCGCGCACAAATTCGGTATCAATGGCGCAATAGTCGGCTGTTTCAATGCTGGTACAAAAATCAGCCAGCTTTTGATGGCTATCGATATAGGTGTAGTCCATGTTTAGTCTCAATGGGCTATAAAGCCCTTATATAATTATCTGGGCATTTCTAAAATGCACTTTTCCTCGATTGCCGCCGTCTTCACAAGGCAACTACTGTTAATACTGGAACAAACAAAGTCGCGAAAAATCACTCTATTTAGAGGCAACCTCTTGGCAAAAACAGTTGTGAAGATGTTTACCCTGATCGATAGATGAAAAGATTTATAGTTGAACAAAGTATATCAACGGGTCTATTTTCTAGCGGGTAAATACTAACTTAACATTACTTTACGACGGATATCACGCAATATAACAAAGGCTAATGGCCACATTAACATGCCGATAAGCGGTGCGCCGAAGACGGCCTGAACCGGTACAGTTAACCCCATGATGCCATTCATCCAGGAAATGATGAGCTGACTTATTACCAATAAACCAAAAACGTATAAACTCTGCTGAGGCAATGATAAAACTCGGATACGCAGATAAAAATTTAAGTTTAAATAGGTTATAACCACTAGCGCTAATGCATGGTGGCCAAGCAGGGTGCCTAGTAGACTATCAGCCAATAATCCAATAATGAATGCCGACCACAAACCCACGCGTTTTGGTAAGGCCATCGACCAATAAATCAGTATTAAAGCCAACCAGTCTGGACGGTAAATTCTGACCCATTCCGGCAAAGGCAGTATCAACAAAATCATACCGACGATGAAACTGATAGGAATAACTAGATAGCGGAACTTAGGCATGCCTATTTTTGTTTAATTTCGGCATCTAGATCGCCAACTTTAATCGCCAGCACTTCTCGGCTGCTATTCAACCTGGCTTTGGCGATGCCAGCACTGATACAAACCCATGCGTCAAGTCTTCGCTAATTGACACAACCGTCGCAACGGGATAATCAGCGGGGAAACGCCCACCTAGACCCGACGTCACTAGCTCGTCTCCAATTTGAATATCTGCAGTTGCGGGTAGAAAACGTAATTCAAGGTAATCGGTATTGCCATTGCCAAACGCAACTGACCTTACACCACTTCGAATAAATTGAACCGGAGTGGCATGATCGGGATCAGATATCAAAATAATAGTTGAGGAGTATCGGTTGATATGAACCACCTGACCCATCACACCAAAATCATCAATAATGGCATGCCCAGTTTTTATACCGTCGTTAGTGCCTTTATTGATTTCGATTAATTGACGATAAGGATTTTGATCAACAGAAAGCAACTCTGCGACAATCACTTCATCTGTTAGCTTACGTGAAGTGCCGAGTAAATTTCTGAGCCGAGTGTTCTCTGCTTGCAATACCTGCATTCGCTGCAACTGGGCATTCAGAATTCGCCTGCGAGCTTGGAGCGATTCGTTTTCTTCTAACAATTCAGCATGTGACGTAAACCACTCATTAGCCCACTCTCCGCCTAATGCAGGCAAGCTAACCAGATCCCTCAATGGTGATAGCACCAAGGAGATTTTTGAGCGAACGATTTCCAAGTGATTATATCGATGGTCAACAAACATCAGCCCGATGCAGATACTAATTAACAACAACGCCTGAAGGTTAATCCCTCGCGCCTGCTGTTGTAACTGCGTCATGTGCGAAGGATCCTGAGCCGTCTCAACAGTCTACTCTACTTCTAGAAAATCTAACCCATGCTGATCGATCATTTCGAGCACACGGCCACCGCCACGAGCAACGCAGGTTAGCGGATCTTCAGCGATAATCACAGGTAAGCCGGTCTCTTCCATGATGAGTCGATCGAGATCACGCAACAGCGCACCGCCACCGGTGAGCACAATACCGCGCTCGGCGATATCCGAACCCAATTCTGGTGGCGTTTGCTCTAACGCATTCTTAACCGCACTGACAATCCCATAAAGTGGATCTTGCAGAGCTTCTAGTATCTCGTTGCTATTCAGCGTAAAACTACGAGGCACACCTTCTGACAGATTGCGGCCTTTCACTTCAATTTCGAGCAGGTCTTTTCCAGGGTAGGCAGCCGCAATTTGAACTTTAATTCTTTCCGCTGTTGCTTCACCAATCAAAATTCCGTAGTTACGTCGAACGTAATTGATAATGGCGTCGTCAAAACGATCACCACCAATGCGGACAGAAGCAGAATAAACAATACCATTCAATGACATCACGGCGACTTCCGAAGTACCACCACCAATATCAAGCACCATTGAACCCTGCGCTTCGTCTACTGGCATGCCAGCACCAATCGCAGCGGCCATTGGCTCTTCAATTAAGTAAACTTTACGAGCACCAGCACCAAGCGCCGATTCGCGGATGGCGCGACGCTCAACCTGAGTGGCACCACAAGGCACACAGATTAAAACCCGAGGACTTGGCCGCAGGAATTGATTTTCGTGTACTTTACGAATGAAGTGCTGAAGCATTTTTTCGGTATAAGTAAAGTCAGCGATTACGCCGTCTTTCATGGGTCGTTTGGCGGTAATATTTGCGGGCGTTCTACCCAGCATTTTCTTTGCGTCAGTACCGACAGCTTCAATCGACTTTGGGCCGCCCGGACCACGATTCTGTCGTATTGCGACAACCGATGGTTCGTTCAAGACAATACCCTGTCC
>OOFU01000146.1_pt1 | contig 10834 bp, 9 predicted proteins | sample 1670361 | NCBI WGS metagenome assembly OOFU01 (sample SAMEA98145418, study PRJEB22522) | marine metagenome | biome: marine biome; feature: marine water body; material: sea ice | place: Arctic Ocean | collected 14-Sep-2015 | depth 1.3 m
ACTCAAACCCCCTTTTTGGCGGCCTGTTCCCTGTAGCGAGGCGCGCATTATAGGCAGATTTGATATCCCGTCAACGCCTATTTTTGATTTATTTAAAACTATTTTCAAAATGCGTTTTATTCCCAACGAAAATAAAGCATTTTTATAAGGTGTTGCCCTGTAGAACACGACCGTGGCATTTTTTAAATTTCTTTGCGCTATTACAAAAACAAATGTCGTTGCGGTGAAGCTTTACTGGTGAAAGCATATCTCCATCAGTATATAGCCATTGGCCTGCCTCTTTTTTAAAACGTGACAATTCATGAAGTTGCTCAAATGGCTGAGACTTATAAAAGGCAATAAACTCGACTGTTGCTATATCAATGCCGGGCTTATGTTGAATTACCGTTAGGCCTAACCAATTGGTTTGTTGAATCGTGCTCTGCAAAGCAGCCTCATCATTATCCTGGCGGTAGCTCGGATGCAACGTTGTTAGTAGGTAGTTAATGTCACCAACACAAAAAGCACTGTATCTTGATCGCATTAACTGCTCTGCATTGATCGCCGTATGCACATTCTTATGCAGCGGCTGGCAGCAACTGTTATAGGGCAAAGAACTACAACATGGACATGAATCGGTGCTAATTTTCAAAGGCGAACTGCTGAGGTGGTGATATTAAGGTCATTAGATCGTCATACACAAATTCATAGCTCAACAATCGTTTCAACTTTTGATTACTCACTATTTTAAAAGACGGCTTATTAGAATCGCCATAATTCGGTGGTAGCTGACCGAGACTCTGTCTTGCCTGGCCGTAGAATTCTCGCTTAGTCGGGTGACTGCTAGCACAAGCGTTGAATACTTCGCCCCAGACTTTTTGCTCAATGATTTGGCTAATAATGTTCACACAGTCTGTTTGGTGAATCAGATTTACCGGGCTATCTGACTGCTCTACCAATTTATCATTCTTGAAAAACCGTCCGGGATGGCGGCCGGGTCCAATTAATCCAGCCATGCGCACAATGGTCGCTTTAAAATGGAGACTATTCATAAACAGCCTTTCTATTCGATATAGAGGGTTATCTTTGTTCTCAATCCCTTCTAACTCTGTAACAATACTATTCGTATTCTGATAGACAGAGCTAGAGCTCACAAACAATACTCGACGGACCTTTGACGCCTCTATATTTCGTATCAGTTCAATAAAGCTTAGGATATTTTTCGAGGTGATATTAACGATTAACACATCGCAATCGAAGAAGGCCTGAACATTACCTGCTAGGCTATCGATATTTATCAGATAAGGAGTAGCTCCATTTTCTTGCAGCTGATCTAACCGTGTCAAAGTACGAGTGGAGGCATTGACGCTGAATGATTGTCGTTGGAAATAAAGGGCTAAGGCCAGACCAAGCCATCCACTACCTAATAAACTGATTGTTTTCATTAATTAGAACTGTAATACAGACAAAACTACTTTAGCACAGGCCATTGTGTTATCGGCCCTCTGAGTTAAAAACGATCTGAGTGAAACATCATTGATTATCGAATACAATTAAAACGATCTACTCGACGAACCTTTAAAACTATGCAGCAAGAAACAGGCAAAATAAAATTAGGATGGCGTGAATGGATTTCATTACCCGAACTCAATGTACTTGCCATTAAAACCAAGGTTGATACGGGCGCTAAAACATCGGCATTACACGCGTTTTACGTTGAGCGCTATCAAAAAAACAGCGTCGATATGGTGAAATTTTTAATCCACCCAATCCAGACTAACTCTGACTTTCAGGTTGAATGCCATGCCGCCATCCTTGATGAACGAAAAGTTGCTGACTCAGGTGGCCATAAAGAAATGCGCTATGTTATCCAAAGCCTAATATCTATCGGTGACCAAAGCTGGCCCATTGAATTAAGTTTAACGAACCGCGATACTATGCGATTTCGAATGCTACTTGGTCGTCGTGCTATGGAAAATGGTGTCATTGTTGACCCTGGTGCTTCTTATATAAACGGTAAGTTAGATCCCAAAACACTCTATGATTTATAAGCTGGAAACTCACCTATGAAAATCGCTTTATTATCTCGCAACAGTAAGCTGTATTCTTCTAGACGAATTATTGAAGCGGCTGAAGAGCGAGGTCACGAAATTGTTGTTATCGATGTTTTAAGAGCTTATATGAATATCGCTTCACACAAACCGTCAATCCATTATAAAGGTGAAACGCTTGAAGGTTTTGATTCGGTTATACCCCGTATCGGCGCCTCAGTTACCAGTTATGGTTCATCGGTACTTCGCCAGTTTGAAATGATGGGTGTTTCGCCATTGAATGAATCTGTGGCTATTATGCGATCTCGCGACAAATTACGGTCACTACAGTTGCTATCCAGAAAAGGCATCGGCATGCCTCTCACGGGTTATGCGAACAAGCCCGATGATATCAAAGACGTCATTAAAATGGTCGGCGGCGCGCCGCTTGTTGTCAAACTATTACAAGGCACTCAAGGTATTGGTGTTGTATTGGCAGAAACACAAAAAGCAGCCGAAAGTGTAATCGAGGGATTTATGGGCGTTAAGGCCGACATTTTGGTTCAGGAGTTTATTAAAGAAGCTGGCGGCTCGGACATTCGTTGCTTTGTAATCGATGGCAAGGTCGTTGCAGCAATGAAAAGGCAAGCGCCGGCTGGCGAATTTCGATCTAACCTGCATCGTGGTGGCACATCCAGCCTGATCAAAATCACACCAGAAGAACGATCAACCGCAGTAAGAGCGGCCAAAATCATGGGGCTTAATGTCGCTGGTGTCGACTTATTACGATCTAATCATGGCCCTGTGGTAATGGAAGTTAACTCAAGCCCAGGGCTAGAAGGCATTGAAGGCGCAACCAGTAAAGATGTCGCTGGCATGATCATCAGCTATATGGAACGCAGCTGTACGCCAGCACAAACAAAAACACGCGGCAAAGGTTAATCAAATTTTGCCGGACAAGCGCAATTCAATAACCATTGCTGGCGTGACGGTTCAACCTGGTTCACGCCAAACAATCGATATCCCGTTACCCAGTTTTTATACTCATAGTAGTGCCTGTATGCCAGTGCATATTGTGCATGGCCGAAAGCCCGGGCCCTGCTTATTAGTTTGCGCTGCAATTCATGGTGATGAAATCAATGGCGTAGAAATTGTTCGGCGCATACTCTCACACAAATTATTGAATCGAATCGACGGTACTTTGATCGCCATCCCAGTTGTTAATGTATTTGGTTTTGTTTCTAAATCTCGGTACCTACCCGACCGCAGAGATTTAAACCGCGCGTTCCCTGGCTCGGAAACCGGATCGATGGCGTCGCGTCTGGCGAACATTCTTATGTCCGAAATTATTCCACATTGCACTCAAGTAATTGATTTACACACCGGTGCCGTCAATCGAGAAAATTTACCCCAAATTCGCGCCAAAATAATAGGTGAATCTGCTACCGAAGAAATGGCTAGGGCATTTGGTGTACCCGTCATACTCAACTCTGAATTGATCGACGGTTCGTTTCGAATGGCCGCTCGTGATCATGAAATTCCTGTATTGCTTTATGAGGCCGGAGAAGCCTTGCGATTTAATGAAGTGGCTATTCGCGCTGGGGTAAAAGGCATTCTTGGCGTCATGTCTCATCTAGGCATGCGTAAAAAAAGCACCCGCCATCGCGATACTGACACACTTATTGCTACTTCAAGCCAATGGCTTCGAGCCAGTCAAAGTGGCATTTTGAGATCGATAGTCGCCATTGGCTCAAAGGTTGAGTCGGGTGAGACACTGGCCTATATCAATGATCCAATGGGAGAAAATAGCGAAACCATGATCAGCCCAGTAACGGGTATCGTCATTGGTAGAACTAACCTGCCGCTGGTATTTGAAGGCGAAGCTGTGTTTCATATTGCTAATTACAAAAAAGCAGGCTCTGTATCTGACAGTATTGAAGCCCACCAAGACGAACTAGATCCACTCAGTGACAGCGTTGAAAGCGACGAACCCCCTTTGATGTAGTATTTTTTTGTTATCGGTATTAATAAACTCATTAGGACTATTAGAGCAATGAAAATAAAAATTCTCGCCACTGGCGGTACCTTCGACAAAATTTATTATGATGCGAAAAATGATTTTCATATTGGTGAACCTATGTCGGGTGAAATTCTCGACGAAGCCAATGTGACTTTCGATTATGAAATCGAATCAATTCTAAGAAAGGATAGCCTCGACATTAACGATGAAGATCGAGAGATGATTCGGCAAAAGGTAGCCGAAGATGCTCACGACAAAATTATTATTACCCATGGTACCGACACCATGGTCAAAACCGCGATGCAGTTGCTCAACATTAAAGGTAAAACTATTGTCATAACCGGTGCGATGCAGCCCGCTCGGATGCGAGTAAGTGCCTCTGGCTTTAACATGGGTGTTGCGACAACAGCGGTACAGCTGTTACCTACGGGCGTTTATATAGCAATGAATGGTTTAATTCTTGACCCTCGAACAACAGTCAAAAATGTCGCCCAAAGTCGGTTCGAAGCAAAGAAATAGTCCGTCATCGGCCTTAATACTGGTTACTGATTAATAAACTGTTTATTGATCAAACATTCCACGCCCAGATAGAAATGGATGTATGCGAACGGCCTCTCTTAGGCTTTTTCTGGCTAAATCCTGATTACCTTGCTGCCAAAATATGGCGGCTAAACCGGACAACGCACCAAAATGACGTGGCTCAAGCTTTAATGTTTGAGCCACGTCCAGCACCGACGCATCGAAATTACCCATCAGATAATAGATCGTTGCCCGCTGGTTCCAGCCCTCACTATAATTAGGATATCGAGTAATTAAATCATTCAATAACATAATCGATTCTTCATAGTTACCCGCCTCGCGGGTCGCCATGATGGTTTGCATGCTCTTTTTAAGAATACGATTATCAGGGTTTAACCATAGCTGCCAAATGGCACGTTCTATTCGAAGAGCACTCTGTTGATTGTTGGCATCCTCCAATTTAGCAAACATGAAATCAAGTTTTTTAGCGCGCACAATATCGCCTTCATCTGCCTGGCGAATTTGTTTAGTTTCACTCGATGATTGGCTGCTGACGCCCGCTTGAACACCCTGATTAAAAGTGAGGGCACTGACCATAAGACCCAAGTAGAAAAAACTCATTTGCGCATATTTTTTACTACTCATTGAAGTTCCTCTTTAAATTTATATAAGTATTTTGACCATGGATGGCCTGAACTAGTTCGATTGGAATACAAATTTGCTATGGAAGCGAACCATTCCGGCTTAATCGAATAACTGAGAGTTTTTAACGGACAATATGCCAGCTGACATTTTTCCGCTGCTCACTCAGGTCATCTAAGATAGCTTTCAATTAAATACCTCTATCGATCCTGAAACCTTTCTTAATTGCCTGCAAGCCATTAATATTGATAGCCGAAACTAGCTAACTAATTATCGACACTATCTTACTTTGGCTTACAATCAATGCCTGACAATATGACCAGAAATTTGATTTGACTGGCTATAGGCAAGTTAGCCAGTAACCTATTTCAATTTTTTCGGCCATAAATAATGCCTATTTTTAGTGCCTAACAGCGAAAGAGACCTGAATAAATCTTGATGCGCTCCATTCGCAACTAAAGTGAAGTCAGACTGACTAACAGAGGCCTCACAAGACTTGACCATTAGAGATCAAGATATTCTGCTCACTAAAGTTACTTAAACTATGCGTTCTCGTTCAATTTTAAAATTCATTTTACCCATTCTGATTATTTCGATCTCATTGGGTTTGTTTCAGGCTTTAAAGGCAAGCAAACCAGATCGTGATAAGCCAGAACTCAAGGAAAAAGTTTGGCAGGTCGATATCGTACTGGCAAACAAGCAAAACATCTCACCCGAGTTAACACTCTATGGCCGTGTCGAATCTCCCAAGCTGCTTCACGCTGCCGCACCAGCGGGTGGTGTTGTCAGCCAGGTACTCGTACAGAATGGATCACGTGTAAAACAGGGTGACGTTTTAGTGCAAATGGACAGACGCGACTTTGAATCAGTCATAGTTCAAGCCAGATCTGACTTGACCAGCATTAAAAATAAAATCAATGAGTTGAAAATTCGGCATCGCTCGAACCAAGCTGCATTAAAAACTGAACGTGAACTACTCGCACTGGCCAGTACGAATGTACAGCGCATGCTCAAGCTGAAGCAGCAGAGCTTGGGAACAGATTCAGCATTGAACGATGCCCGCAGTGCTCTGGGCCGGCAGCAACTCTCGGTGATATCACGAGAGTTCGAGGTCGACAGTTTTGAGATCAAAAAAAGCAACCTGGAAACAGACAGAGATCGTCAAGTTGCCCATCTTAACGACACACAGTTAATGGTTGAACGTAGTGAAGCAATCGCGCCCTTTGACGCAATCGTCAGTACAACACCCGTATCTATTGGGGACAGGGTTTCGACGGGTCAGACACTGGTATCACTTTATCCTGTCGATGGACTTGAAATCCGAGCTCACGTTCCCGCTAGTTATGTCGACAGCATTCAACAGGCTCGCGGGCAGGGCAAGCAACATCATGCTCTGGTTTCTACCGCTATGGGAGTTCTACCCTTAAAGTTGATACGCTTTGCTGGCGAAGCTCAGGCATCAGGCATCGATGCTTATTTTCAAACAGGCGATGCAAGCTATGATTTCCGCCCTGGTCGTTTACTGTCGCTTAATTTTGGGTTGCCAGAACAAACAGATGTTATGGCTGTTCCCTATCAGGCCATTTACGGCAACTCCAGAATCTATTTACTCAAAGATGATCGTTTAGAAGCAGTTAACGTTGAATCCGTCGGCCAATACCTGAAACCTGATGGTTCAGCCGCTTTGATCATACGCAGCACTAAAGTAAAGCAAAACGATCAAATCGTGGTAACCCATCTACCGAATGCAGTCGATGGCCTCAAGGTGAGCCTTTTCAAATGAGTACGCAAATGGAGTCTCCAGCGGAATCTCAACCCAATCATCGAAACGACTTGCTTGGTTTATTTGCCAATCATAAAGTCGCACCCAACCTGTTGATGGTTATGATGATCCTCGCTGGGGTTGTAGCCCTCACCAAACTCAATGTTCAGTTTTTTCCCAGTTTTGAGCTCGATACCATTTCCGTCTCGACCAGTTGGACCGGCGCCAGTGCCGAAGATGTCGAAACGGGCATCACCAACCCGCTCGAGCAACGGCTACGCAGTCTCGATGAATTAAAAGAAATGAGCTCAACCTCAGCGTCCGGTGTGTCGGCTATTACGCTGGAGTTCAATGAAAGTGCCGATCTGTCTCTGGCACTAGATAACGTCAAAAAACAAATCGATAGCTTTACCAATCTACCTGAAGATGCCGAGATTCCCCGAGTGTCGCAGGTTGTCTATTATGAATCAGTCGCCAGATTACTCATTAGTGGCCCCAAAAATCTGGATGAATTACGCGTCATTGCGCGTCGGTTTGAGCTGGAGCTCTTATCGCGTGGAGTCGACAAAATAGACATCTATGGATTACCAAAGCAAAGTCTGCAAATAGAAGTGGCTGCAGAGCAAATCCAGAGCCTGGGCTTAGGCCTTGATGATCTGGCTCAACGCATTCGAAATTCAAGTCAGGACTTACCGGCGGGATTGATCGGCGAAAATGACGGCGCACGTGAAATTCGCAGCCAAAATCAACGGCGCAGTGCCCTTCAGTTTAATGATCTAAGCATTGTCACCACGCGGGACACACGGATCAATCTGGGTGATATTGCCAACATCGAAAACAAATCAGTCGCTGGTTCGTCGACTATTACCGTCGGCGACAGTAAAGCCGTAGTCATGGTATTACGCCGCAGTGACTCGGGTGACTCACTAAAGTCAGCCGAGGTTCTACAAGGCTGGCTCGACGATACCCTGCCCACACTCTCCCCTTCTGTCAAAGTTCAGGTGTTCAGCGAACGTTGGGAACTCATCAAAGGTCGGATTTTATTACTGGTCAAAAACGGTATAGGTGGCCTCGCGCTTGTGCTACTCATTTTGTATGCTTTTCTCTCGACTCGGGTTGCGTTCTGGGTTGCGGTTGGTATACCCGTCTCGTTCATGGCGACACTCGCTGTTCTTTATTTAGTCGGTGGCAGTATTAACATGATCAGCCTGTTCGCGCTCATCATGGCACTTGGCATTATCGTCGACGATGCGATTGTCGTTGGTGAGGATGCGCAGGCTCATTACGACAAGGGCGAGGACCCACTTAAGGCCTCCGAAGGTGGCGCACGACGGATGCTCGCGCCAGTATTGGCATCATCATTGACAACAATTGCCGCCTTTCTACCCTTAATGTTGGTGGGCGGACGCGTTGGCAATATCATAATCGCCATTCCAATCGTCATTATATGCGTCATCATCGCTTCCCTGATCGAAAGCTTCCTAATATTACCTGGTCACCTTCGAAATGCTTTCTCTCAAAAGAAGGGGCTCGGAAAAAAGAAACCATCGGAATCAAAAATCCGCGTAAAGCTCACCAGTGGATTCGATCACTTCAGAGACAACTTGTTTCGTCCATTAGTCAAAACTGCTATTGAGTTTCGTTGGACAACGATTGCCTTCGCCTTCGGCTTCTTAATCTTTGCGGTAGGATTAATTGTCGGTGGTAAAACTGGATGGCAGTTCTTCCCTTCACCAGAATCAACCACAGTTTTTGCCAATGTTCGGTTTGTCGCAGGCACCTCACATGAAGTGGTGGATGATTTTTTACTGCAGGTAGAAAATGAACTAAACAACACAATGACGTCGTATGATGAAACAATCGTGGCGACTCATTACACTTCTCATGCACGCACATCCGGTCGAGGCCGCGCTATCACTGGCGAACGCGCAGGATCAGTCTATGTAGAGTTAGTCAGCTCAGAAAAAAGGCAAACCGAAAACGCCGACTTCATAAAGAACTGGCGCGCACGAATCGCATTGCCCTCCGGTATCGAGAGCTTTACCATTTCATCGCGCCGCGTCGGGCCTGCTCAGAGCGACCTGGATATTCGTCTCACCAGCGACTCACCAAAATCGCTTAAATCAGCCTCACTAGATTTACAGGAAGCACTCGCCAGTATTCCTGGTATTAGTGCCATTGATGACGATTTACCCTATGGCCGCGAACAGCTCATTTACTCACTCAGCCCCGCTGGTGAAGCACTGGGATTATCGATAACCAGTCTCGGCCGCCAACTCAGAGCCGCTTATGATGGCATTATCTTGCAGCGGTTTCAGCAAGGCGCCGACGAAGTTGAAGTCCGTTTGCAGTTACCAAGGGCAGAGCAACGTAATCTCAATAGCCTGCTTCAATTACCCATTAAACTGCCCGATGGCAATTTTGTACCACTCGAAAGTGTGGCTAAATGGAGTTCAAATCAGGGCTTCGAGTCGCTACGTCACTTCAATGGCAAATTATCAGCAGGTGTTACGGCTGATATCAACGAATCGGTCACTAGCATCGACGATATATCGAACGATTTGCTAGCACTGGTATTGCCAACGCTAGCCAGTCAGTATGGCGTTACTTACAGCATGGAAGGTAACTCAGCGAACCAACAACAGACTTTTTCTGATATGAAACTCGGTGCCATAATCGCCCTAATGTTGATGTATCTGGTTCTGGCATGGGTATTTTCATCTTACGGCTGGCCACTGCTGGTGATGATCACCATTCCGTTAGGCTTAACCGGCGCCGTGCTCGGTCATTGGATAATGGACATGAACATGACCATTCTGTCATTGTTTGGATTTTTTGGATTATCAGGCATCGTCGTCAATGACTCCATCATACTCGTCATGTTTTATCAGCAAATCAGAAACTCAGGTGTCGCTGTCTACAAAGCACTAGAAGAAGCTGCCTGCCAAAGACTACGCGCCGTATTGTTAACATCACTCACCACTATTGCCGGACTAACACCTTTATTGTTCGAAACTTCACGTCAAGCACAATTTCTAATTCCAATGGCCGTGTCGATAGCGTTTGGCCTTGCCTTTGCCACAGTGTTAATCTTACTAGTGATACCAGCAATGCTCTCAATATACGAAGATGTGCGAATCTGGTTGTCAAAAGACATAGAAACACCCATCGAAGCAATTAAACCCTAATCAACCTCATCTATAAAAATATGCCAAAGCCAAACGAACTCGAAAAAGAACAACTCAAGTCAGTCGCCCTGCCGATCTGGAAAAACATCATCGAAGCCTCACGCAATCAAGATTACGCCAAGTTCTCACGCGGTTTTTCCAGTGATTTAAGAGGTAAGTTGTCCGAAGAGCATTTTCGCCAAAGCTGCATCGATTTTCCATTAATCACCCACATTGCGGACGACTATGAGTTTATCAATTCAATCCAACGTGAGAATGGTATTAGTATTTTATGGCGAGTGACTAGTACCAAATATGCAGGCGAGTTTTTAGGTATTTTGACTTTGCATAGTGGCGAAACTGGGGTTGAGATTACCGGAGTTTCGGTTAATTGAAGAATAAGTCACTCAATGCAAATGGTGACAAATAATTATAAGTTTCTATTGGAATAGACGTAGGCCGGAAAAGGCAGAGCCGCCTTCCGGCAATAACGTTAGTCGTGCTTTCAGAGCAGCCCAAGCCTATAAAACCAACTAGCCTCTTTATTTTGCAGCGATAATAATAACTTCTACCTTGTATTCCGGCGTTGCTAGTCTTGCTTCGCCACAGGCTCTTCCGGGTGCATGCCCTTCAGGTACCCAGCTGTCCCAGACTTCGTTCATTCTTGCGAAGTCGCCCATGCTCGCGACCCAGATCGTGGCTTGCAGTATTTTAG
>OOFU01000147.1_pt1 | contig 10829 bp, 6 predicted proteins | sample 1670361 | NCBI WGS metagenome assembly OOFU01 (sample SAMEA98145418, study PRJEB22522) | marine metagenome | biome: marine biome; feature: marine water body; material: sea ice | place: Arctic Ocean | collected 14-Sep-2015 | depth 1.3 m
TGTTTATAAGAGACATGGTATAAATACCTTTGATCTTCATGCTGACGTTATTTTCATATTGAATCACAAGTTCAATCTCTGTCAGCAAATTGTATTTTAATAATTGAGCAACGAATTTTTGTGTCTCAATTTCATCCCTAAAATAGTCTGCAAACACTTTTTGAACTTGCAACAAACTTTGAGTTTGATTTTCACCATCAAACAACGCTTGCCCTTCACTTTCACTAAGATACTGACTATCCTCGTCAACATACAAAGCGAGGGTTTTGTCATTTTGCAAGTCTGGTCCCAGTTCAAAAGGCGCTCGTAATATTGAAGCCGGCACATGAGTACCTAACCAGTCATTTTGTGTAAAGTGTAGATTTTTTCCCGCAATGAAACCTAATAGTGCAGTGGCATGTAATTTTCCTTCTTGAGGATCCTTCATAAATACCACAGGAAAACTTGTGCTTGCTTGAACAAACTCGTTTATCGTCAGCGATGCATGATGTTGTTGGGATGAATGATTAAAATTTGTGTGAGGAAGAATTCTCTTTTTTTGGTGTTTAACGGCATCTAATAAAACATAATTTGGCATCAATATTCTCAATCTTACTTTAAATTAAATAGCTGAAAAGCCTACTCGGTTGACTTTTTCTAATAGTTCTCTGTGACGCGGTAACGAGAACTTAAGTTGCTCTAATCGTTGGCGATTTAACATAATTTGTTTTGTAGCTAATGCTGATTTTTCATACAAATAAGCATTGCTAGAAAAATCAGTCTTAAAACCTGCGCCATACAAAATATATTGATAACTGGCGGCACTAAAAGCTTCCATATTATCAGTAAAATCATACTCAGATGGCGAGCGAAAACGCCACAGTTCTAATAATTCTTTTAATGTGTCGGGAACTGAACTTGGCTCACGATTTTTCACCCAAAACGGTGTATCTCTTTTACTCAATACATAATGTAACTTCAGGAAGTCAATCACCCCTCGCCATTTCATTAACATACTGGCATTAAATCTTTTTGCTGCCATCTGCATCTGTTCAGTGTTAGCGGGTAATTGCTCGGCAATTAAATTGGCAGAAGTTTCCACCAACATTAAAGCAGACGCTTCTAAAGGCTCTAAAAATCCAGCAGATAGTCCTACTGCAACACAGTTGTTTTTCCAAAAAAGTTCTCGATGTCCTGGAGTAAATTTAATGGTCTTTACTTTATCAATCTTGTATTTATCGCCCAAATATTGAGACAAGGTGTCGTAAGCCTGCTCTTGGGTACAAAACTGACTAGAATACACATATCCCACACCTCTTCGGTGCTGCAATCCTATATCCCATATCCATCCAGCATCCTGAGCGGTAGATATGGTACAGCTCGAGATGGGTGTGTCGATGTCTGGATATGGAACTTGTGTCGCAATGGCAGTGTCAGAAAAAAAGATATCATCACATGGCACAAAGGGTACGTTTAGGCTTTTTCCTAATAACTCGCTTCTCATGCCACTACAGTCTACGAACAGCTCAGCGCTCAAGTTACCGTTATTCTTGGTTGCCAATGACCCAATATTACCATTTTCGGCCATCAAAACATGTTCAACTGTGTCACTAAACAACTCTACCTTTAATTCTGTAGTGCAGTGTTCTCTTAATAACTCAATGAATTTCCCAGCATCTAAATGGTATCCATAATTAGCTACTGCTTCGTACTGCTTATTAGCAATAGTTTTTGGTGCTAAACCATTTTCACATAAATAATGTTGAAAAGTAGCTGCCTGAGAAAATGTGCCTTCTCCTTGAGTTGCCTCACGCCAATAAGGGGATAAGTCTACTTTGTTAAACCCTTGTGGTTCACTAAACGGATGATAATACGCATCATCATTTGGATTAATCCAATTAACAAACTTACTGGCTTGTTTGAATGTTGCACTACACTTTTGAATAAACGTAGTTTCAGATATGCCTAACTTAGCCAGCGTTTGACGCATTGTTGGCCACGTACCTTCCCCGACACCTACGGTAGAAATATCTGGCGACTCTATGAGTGACACTTTCACGCCAGCAGCATGTTTTTTGGCTAGCAGACCAGCAGTAATCCACCCAGCAGCTCCTCCACCTAGGACGATGATCCGTTTAATTTCTGAAGACAAGCGTATCTACCTTTGTAAATATATTAAGAATTAATTGCGTGCTATTAATATCCAAGTCACCTAACGATATATTTTTAATAAGTGCTTTTGCAAGTAACTTGGGTATTAATACATCAAAGGGGTTACCCCCTTTCATGTATTAAACTAACAATCTAATCAATGATTAAAATGAGCCTCTTACACCAACAGCGTAACGAGAACCCGATCTCACTTGCTCAGTGAAATGAGCAGGAATCGCTCCGAATTTTTCAACATATTCGTCAGTAACGTTAATACCTTCAAATATAACAGTAAGATGCTCATTTATATCATAACTAGCACTCACATCCCATTGACCGTAAGTCGCAACATTTTCTGGCTGTCCTGTATCACCATTTGCAATGGTTTGTAAGAAAGCCTCACGGTTATTGAAAGCAATACGCGCTTGGAAAGCGTCTTTTTCATAGAAACCAATCACGTTTTGAGAGTCGCCTAAACCTTCCAATGTAGTACCATCACTCGCACTGTTGACTATAGTGGCATTCATTTGTACGCCAAAACCACTTTCCAAGGTGTGAGTCCAGGCCAATTCCAATCCATCTACTTGAGCAGTCTCACCGTTACGTGGACGAGTAACACTAAACTCATAACTACCACTGGCTAAAGAAAACTCTTCTGGAGAAGGCGCTTGAGTAATAAAACCCTCCACTTCTTTACTGAATAGACCGATTGATACTGCGCTAGCATCATCGTAATACCATTCGTAAGACACATCCCAGTTAGTTGACAAAAATGGCGTTAAATTTGGATTACCACCACTGGCTAACAGTAAGTCAGGCCTAGTTGAACCAATGTTAGTAACAGGTCGCATACTAGCCATGGTTGGGCGAGTAAGAGTTTCAGAATAACCAAAACGCAGTAACATATCTTCTTCAACTTCAAGCTTAACGTTCAGGCTAGGCAACAAGTTCGTGTATGTGTTGCTGATAGAAATAGGAACCGATAAGCGCTGTCCTGACGCGTCTTCAAGATATATCTGGTCTAGAATTGTACCATCTAGAGGATTTTGTTGGATATCTAACAAAGTCGCTTGATTACCTGAAGCAGTAGTTTTGGTTTCACTGTATCTAAAGCCAACGTTGACGGTCCAAGGCATATCACCTAAATCACCTTGAAACACAAAATCCGCATAGGCTGATAAGATCTCTTCATCGATTTCAAAACTGGTACCGAGTTCCACAGGTGTGTAACCATTTAATGATGCAAAGGCAGCAATATTTGTTGCTGGATCTTCACCTCTATTAACCGACTGGGCTGTGATAGCTGCGTCTGATTCTAAAAATGACAGATATTTATCTACGTCATATCCAAAGAAAGAACCTGGTATACCATCAAACCAGCCATTTGGTGATATTAACTGTGCTAATTCATCTGGTGCATCTAAACCGTAGCCGCAATAAAAGCAGTTTGGTAAACTAGGAGACTGAAATACTTTTGCTGACTTAGTTCTATCTTGTGTATAAAGACCAAACTTTAACTGGGTAAAAGTCTCGCTATTAGGCGTGTATGTAAAATCTGCACGCATTTCAGTGATTTCATCTTCACGTTCATCACCACCTCGCTCTACATAGTGAGCACGCAATTTACTTGCATCAGATTCAGTGAATGGCCCAGATATACCATCTGATGAAAATGCTGGAAGAGCACCACCTCCAGTGAAATCGTAGGTGTATCCATTCGCATAACCCATTACCGTAAAGACACGGCTTTGGTCTCCACTTAAATCTTCAGCAGAAGAGTTAGAAATATCGATATTAACATTAAACTGTTCACTCAATTCCCAATCTGCGTTAAATCCAAAACCTTTAATTTCAACATTACGATCCAGACCTTGTTGAACAAAGTCAGTTGCTCCAGAACCACCGCCAGTTGGGTCATTAAAGGCATTATGTGACCAAAAATTGACTGTTTCTGTTGCCGCATCCACTTCAAAATCACGGAAATTGCCCGGAGTAAACCAGTTAGCATAGTTATTGACTTGAGACTCAACTTCAAACTTCGAATATAAACCGTCAAACGTCAGTGTAATATCTTCGCTAGGTGCATATTGTACAACCAATGTGCCACTAGTACGTGTTCGATCTTCTGAATTAGAAGTTAAATCAAGATTTCGAGGCACCCATACATTAAACGCTTCTTTACCCGTCCCTGTAGTGGCATCAAAATCATTTGTAGCGATCCGTGGTACTCGATAATAACCACGAGTATCTGCTTGGTTGATCTGTGCTTGGCGTTCTTGAACGGATAGGGATAACAACACACCCAAAGTACCATCATTAAATGTGTTACTTACTAAACCCGAAAAAGCAGGGTCAGTCTCTTCAGATAGACTGTCGTAAGTGCCTTTAACACTTCCCACAGCGGTGAAACCGTCCATATCAAAAGGCTTGGCTGTTTTTAAGTTGATATATGAACCTATTCCACCGTCCTGATTCGCTGCATTAGATGTTTTGTACACATCTGCACCTGCTATCAACTCAGATGCAAGGGTATCAAAACTGAATTCGCGACCAGCACGTTCTGATGCCATTTGGCGACCGTCAACTGTGACTAAGTTAAACTGTGGGCCAAAACCACGTACAGAGATTAATTGACCTTCACCACCGCTGCGATCTATCGACACACCAGTAATACGTTGAAGTGATTCAGCTACGTTTTGATCTGGAAATTTACCTATATCTTCAGCTGAAATACCGTCAGAAACAATAAGGGCTTCTTTTTTATCTGAAAATGAACGTTTAAGACTACTAATTAAACCACGTACTTCGATGACTTCTATACTGTCATCTGCAAAGGGAGTGGGAGCCGTCTGTGCATTAGCTGCAGATATTGTCAAACTTGCAGCAGGTATTATTAGGGCGGCCTTTACTGCCGTCCAAAGATAGTTTTTTTTCATGTGATGTGTCCTGTTTGTCTAGTTAATTATTATTTATGGATGTGATAGTTATTTATTTTTGCCTAAAAAAGTGGGTAATCAATAGACCGAAAATAAACAAATTATCAACATATTCACAACATACAAAGATAGCACTTTGCATTCTTGTTAATATTTACAGTCAAAGCTCTACGTCATATTTCTATTCGCAACTAAGATTAATCTTATCAATCCATACGGGGGCAAGCTTAACAGCAATAAAACTACACTTATATAAGATAGAAGAGTATTTTTTAAAATGATTAATGACTATTCACAACCCATTAACAATTAATCAGGTTGATAGGAAATAATTAACATATATAAATCATTTATATTTTTGTTTAAAACCCAAAAAAATTGGTAAGTTGAAAATACAACAGATATGGTTTCCTATCCCTTCACTTTCAATTTCTTAGTGTCAGGTTTCTGACTGACTTCAATAAGGTTTAATACCCAGGTATGGCACATTCCCAAAAAAACTATATTTCGCTCACTGGGCTAAGTAGCAGCTTAGTTATCGATTGCAATAATGACGCACCCCAGATTATGTACTGGCGTGAAAAACTCTCTGCACAAAGCACAGGGCAAATGATGAGTACATTACGCTTAAGGCAAGAAGCGCCTGCTTCACCCATGAAGGAGATAGGCCGCTCTTTAACACCAACAACGGGTCAAGGTTATACTGGGCATCCAGGTCTGAGTTTGCATGGGGAAACAGATCAGTGGTCGGTGTTAACTGAAATATCAAAGATTGAATGTATTGCGCCTAATCATTATAAAATCACCAACATAGATACCAGCCGTAACCTACAAGTTATCCATACCCTTAATATGGACGCAGATACTGATGTGCTGGCGATTTCAACAGAGTTGACGAATAACAGCGATAGCGCTATTCATTTGGACTGGTGCGCGGCTGCGACCTTCCCTGTTCCAAGCTATTTTAAACATATTATTGGATTTGAAGGGCATTGGGCGGGAGAGTTTCAAGAGCATCATCTAGAGCAAAACTTTGGTTCCTACGTACGGGAAAACCGCCGTGGAAGAACCTCCCATGATAGTTTTCCAGGGCTCATCATGCGCACTACAGCCACCGACCAGCTAAAAGGTGAAGCCTATGGCTTTCACTTAGGCTGGAGTGGTAACCACAAAATTATTGCAGAAAAAATGGGCGATGGACGTGCTTATGTACAAATGGGTGAATTATTATTACCTGGAGAAATGATTTTAAAAAAAGGTCAAACCTACAACTCCCCTACCCTTTATGCCAGTTATACCAGTCAAGGCTTATCTGCTCTTTCTCAGCAATACCATCAATATGTACGTAAACATTTCATCAGGCCGTCAGTCAAAAACAAACCTCGCCCAGTACATTACAACACATGGGAAGGTATTTACTTTACCCATGATGTCGATACGTTAAAAGACTTAGCCACTCGTGCCAGCTCATTAGGGGCAGAACGTTTTGTATTAGATGATGGCTGGTTTATCGGCCGTGATGATGACACAGCAGGTTTAGGTGATTGGTACGTAGACAAAAAATATTACCCGCAAGGCTTAACGCCCCTAATCGACCATGTAAAATCCGAGGGCTTAGAGTTTGGTCTTTGGTTTGAACCCGAAATGGTGAATCCAGATAGTAACTTGTTTCGTTCACACCCAGACTGGGTCTTAGGCACACCACCAAACCCTCAAGTAGGATTTCGTAACCAATTAGTCTTAGATTTAAGTCGTCAAGAAGTATTCGATTACCTATTTGAACGTATTGACAGTTTATTGACTGAATACGACATTTCATACATTAAATGGGATATGAACCGAGATCTCAATCACCCAGGTGACGCAAATGGCAAACCTGCGGTTCACAATCAAACCCGTGCCTTTTATCAGTTGCTAGCCAAATTAAAATCTGCCCACCCAAGGGTTGAGATTGAAAGCTGTGCATCTGGCGGCGGCCGGGCAGATTATGGCGTGTTAGCGCACACAGATCGAATTTGGACATCTGACTCAAACGATGCGTTAGAAAGACTAAAGATCCAAAAAGGCTTTTCCTACTTTTTTCCTGCTGAGCTGATGGGCACCCATGTCGGACCTAGAAACTGTCATATCACCCATAGAAATATCAATATGGCGATGCGAGCATCAGTAACGTTGTTTGGTCATATGGGCATGGAAATGGACTTACGCGAATTAACCGACGAAGAAGCTCTCGAGTTAAAAGCGATGGTCGAGCTGTATAAAAAACACCGACAACTTGTGCATTCTGGTGATTTATTTCGACTCGAATTGCCAGAATATATGCATGGACTAGGCATAGTTGCAAAAGATAAATCTGAAGCACTTTTTTCATACAGTTTGATTGCGTCTAGCTCAGCGTCGTTACCTGACCAATTCCATTTTGCTGGACTTGAAAAACAGGCATTATATCAACTAGATATTATTTGGCCAATAAAGTCAGGTGAACCTTGGCCTAAGGCGTCAATATTTAATTTTAAAACACACCTAACGGATGTGGATGGCGAACTATTTTCTGGTGAAGTTTTGATGCAACTTGGTATGCAATTACCTTTATTAACACCACAAAGCAGCCTGATTTTCCATTTATCGAAGATTGGTTAGCGAAAATTTTGCTTGAATGAGAGAGCTGTCAACTATTAGGCTCTTTTATTTTACCTCACCAACCTATAGAGTTGTTTTTAAAAAATTATCCTCAATGGTAATATTAAAAAACATGACACTAAATCTATATAGATAGATGAGCTTTAATAAAATTACATAGCGGGAGGCTATTATTGTGAAAAAAATATTTAAACTCGGCTCTTTATTTGCCATCGGTACATTGTATGTTGGAAGCATTAGCTCTGTTTCAGCCATAACAGTCAGTGATAAAGCCAACAAGATGGCCCAAGAAAACATTATTATCGACTCTCATATAGATGTGCCTTATCGTCTCGAAAAAAAATGGGTGGATGTCACTAAAGCCACAAAAGATGGTGACTTTGATTATCCTCGTGCTAAACAAGGTGGACTTAATGCACCTTTTATGTCGATTTATATTCCCGCCAGTTTAGACAACTCGGCCAACGCAACCAAATTAGCCGACAAGCTGATTGATTATGTTGAAGCGATAGTTGGCCGCGCACCCGACAAATTTGCGATTGCCACCAGCACAGCTGACGTTGAGCAACAATTCGCACAAGGCTTAATTTCATTACCCCTGGGTATGGAAAACGGATCGCCTATTCAAGGTGATTTAGCTAACCTACAACATTTTTATGAACGGGGCATTCGTTACATAACACTGGCTCATTCACAGGCTAATCACATTTCTGATTCATCCTATGATCTGCGCCGAAAATGGAAAGGCCTCAGTCCATTCGGTAAAGAATTAGTACAAGAGATGAACAAAGTAGGTGTGTTAATTGATATTTCTCATGTATCCGATGCAGCCTTTTATCAGACCATTGAGTTAACTAAAACACCTGTCATAGCCTCACATTCTTCATTGCGCGCCTTTACACCCGGTTTTGAGCGCAATATGGACAATGAGATGATCAAAGCACTGGGTAAAAATGGTGGTGTTATTCAAATTAACTTTGGCTCAACCTTTGTCACCAAACGCGCCAACGCTTGGAGCAAAAAACGTAGTGCTGGGCAGAAGGTTGTACAAGAAAAATTTGGTGAAAACAGTGACGAATATAAAAACTTTCGTGAACAATTTGCCAAAGAAAACCCACTACCGTATGCCAGTTTAGATAGCGTACTAGACCATATTGATCATGTAGTAAAACTGATTGGTATTGAGCATGTGGGCATTGGTTCTGATTATGACGGTGTAGGTGATTCATTACCTACCGATTTAAAAGACGTATCAACCTACCCTAACCTCATACAAGGCCTATTAAATCGCGGTTACAATGATGCGCATATTATTCAAATACTTAGTGGTAATTTTATGCGGGTATGGAAAATAAACGAAGAATATGCAGCAAATAATTAGACAGCCGATTAGTATACATTCATAAGATATGCCCTAACTCACTCTCCATCTAATATTGGTTTGTGGGTTAAGGTAGGCCCCGATTTATCTTATATCGAGTGCTTCAAACCAAGTTTCAGATTGTCCTCAAACTTAACAAAATTTAATGCTGATTAAAATCATCGACGAACCTAAAGGTCCCCTTGTCCAATGACTCAGAGATACCAATAATTATCATATTCAGCTGTTCATACATTTCATGGAACGGGTTTTGAGTCAAAGTCGTCATTCGCACTTAAAATCATATCGGTATATCTTGCTACTATATCTCATCGAATTGAGATTCCTCTATCACACAGCCTGTGCCATAAACCCTCGTTGCTATGACTCGAAAAAATGACTCGAAAAGATTGGCTTTAACGCTACTGTTTGTCACCATTGCCGTCAGTCGTATAATTACTTTTATGTCAGCAGGTACGATAAGTAAAAAAATAATTTAGTGGTTCCATAAGCCATTAACACCGAGATGTTCTGTTAATTTTTGTTTATCCAACCCGCTTAGTCATAGAATGATGAAGAAAATGCTCTACCCGACCTCATCAAAGTCAGACTAGGACAAGGATAATAATCCGATGGATGTATTTTTAGACGATAAAACACTAAGCACATCAGAGGCCAGCATTGATTAAACCAAATCGTTAAGAGCCACAATATATGTCAGAACTAAGCGACTTTAAGACTGTCTTCAACACAGCGGACAAGCGGTACTACAATATTAAAAACGTACTTCATACCTCACCTAGGCACGAAGGAGTAAGTAGAACGTCGACATCACGGGAGCATCTATATATCTTTGATAATTCTATGTGGGCAACTTCCAACCGACATGCTTAGCCCATAACGGACTGGGGATGCTGACCCTAATAGGAAATTTGCCGGTCTTACGATCTTTGAAATACTCGGTGAGCACGTCTGTCACGATAGGGAAAGCGAGCTCAGTCCAAGGAATTTCGTCTTCTGAAAACAGCCTGGATTCCAAGGTCTCTGGACCTATACCAAAGTCCCCATCGAGTTCCCCGAGATAAAGCACATAAACTTGATTAATATGCGGAATATCAAAGAGCCGATATAGTGTTTCACCCTTTACCTTGGCGGCCGCTTCTTCGCGGGTTTCTCGTAAGGCACCATCTAACATAGTCTCACCGTTTTCCATAAAACCCGCTGGAATTGTCCAATACCCAATGCGTGGCTCTATTGCACGGCGACATAATAAAATCTGCTGTCCTGCTGTAGGCAGGCAACCAACCACGACCTTAGGATTTTGATAGTGGGTAATTTCGCATAGCGGGCAGACAAAACGAAGGCGATCATCATCGACAGGAATTTTTTTAACCACTTCCGTGCCACAATCACTACAGTATTTCATCGTCCGCTTCACTCCCGCTAATTTTGGATAATTGTTTAAATTTACCGGCTTGAAATGCCAAGGGTTTGGCACCGAGCTTACTGTCCATTTCAATGTCTCTACCGACCACTATCACACAAACGTTGCCATCATAATATACTCAATTTTCACATTCAAAACTTGTTAGGGCGCTACGTAATAGCAGCGCTTCGCTATTGTCAATTCGATAATAATCCTCAAATAGATCGTGTTCGCTCTTCTTTAATTAAAGATTAGACATATCAACTTAATCACTAACAGTACCCTAACAGTAAAAGTTTTAGATTTGTTAAAGTCATCAAAGTAGTCTGTGTACATT
>OOFU01000148.1_pt1 | contig 10800 bp, 8 predicted proteins | sample 1670361 | NCBI WGS metagenome assembly OOFU01 (sample SAMEA98145418, study PRJEB22522) | marine metagenome | biome: marine biome; feature: marine water body; material: sea ice | place: Arctic Ocean | collected 14-Sep-2015 | depth 1.3 m
GTGTTGCACAGGCTTTATTTATTTTACTTTGAACATCCTGTTCTAATTTTATCCAATGTACTCTTTCATCTCTAGAACGAAAACAACCCACACAAAAACCTTTTGGCCCAGACTGACAGACACCAATACATGGGCTGGTAATTTCAAAGATTTCAATTTGTTTCAACGTCTACCTCAACACTTCGTAATCAAGCTTTAGAATGATAAATAACACTAGTATACCCAAGCTTAACGATAGAAAAAATAACCACATGGTTCTTGGTATTGTCAACACCAAGGCAAGTAGAGCTGCAGTTATTAGAATTGGGTGGTTGCACTCCGCGTTTTTAAAAATCTACGATACACCTTAATCAAAAAAGTGGTGATAACACCCAATATTATTGTACATAGAGGATATATCAGTTGATTGTGTATTAGTAGAAAATGTAAGGAGGATCTATTTATAAAATCGAACGGTTAGACAGGTACCACCAGATGCCAGATTCAAAAGGGAGATGTGTTCGAACTTATCAATCTCTTCTTCGCTCACCTAGTTGATATGGTGTGAGTTGTCGAGTTGTCGAGTTCGCGAATTCTAGATTTGAGCTAGTGCTCCACAAAACCCGTATTTATAGGTTCTAGTTAGCTTGTCTGATTATCAAACATGAATTTACTGATTACCAGAAATGACTATATGTTCTATTACGTTTAGTGTGTGTTCTTGTTGTAGACGTGAAAAGGTAAACTATAGATAGAAAAAAAGGACCTGCTGGTCCTTTTTTAAATAATTTAATTATTTTACTTTTTCTTGGCCTTGGGATTTGGCAAGTCAGTAATACTACCTTCGTACATCTCTGCAGCTAAGCCGATCGACTCGTTAAGGGTAGGGTGAGCATGGACAGTTAATGCGATGTCTTCAGCATCTGCGCCCATTTCGATTGCTAGGCCAATTTCACCTAACATTTCGCCCGCATTAATACCGACAATAGCACCACCAATAATACGGTGTGATTCTTTGTCGAAGATCAATTTAGTTAAACCTTCAGTACGCGCTGATGCAATAGCACGACCTGATGCAGCCCAAGGAAAAGTAGAAGCTTCGTAATTGAGGCCTTGTTCTTTGGCTTCCTTTTCAGTCACACCTACCCATGCTATTTCTGGATCAGTATAAGCAACAGAAGGAATACCTTTAGGATCAAAGTAATGCTTTTTACCTGAGATAACTTCTGCAGCCACATGACCTTCGTGTGCTGCTTTGTGAGCGAGCATAGGCTGTCCGATTAAGTCACCTAAAGCAAAAATATTAGATACGTTCGTACGCAGTTGTTTATCAACACTGATAAAGCCACGTTCGTCTACCTTCACACCGGCTTTTTCTGCATCGACTACACTGCCATTTGGACGACGGCCAACGGCAACCAGTACTTTATCGTACCTGACTGGTTCTGCAGGTGCTTGTTTGCCTTCAAAAGTGACATACAAGCCGTCTTCTTTTGCATCAACGGCTGTTACTTTGGTTTCTAACATCACGTTGAATTTATTTTTCACATACTTTTGATAAGCTTTTATTACGTCTTTGTCAGCCGCAGGAATAAGCTGGTCAAGGAACTCGACTACGTCAATTTTCGAACCTAATGCACGATAAACTGTACCCATTTCCAAGCCGATAATACCACCACCTAGGACTAACATTTTTTCTGGGATATCAGCTAGTTCTAGTGCGCCAGTTGAGTCTATTACGCGAGGGTCATCTTTTGGAATAAACGGTAAGCTAATTGGCTCAGACCCAGCTGCAATGACGGCATTGTCGAAGGTAATCGTTGTTTTTCCGTCTTTGCCTTCAACTTCAAGTGTATTGCTGCTGGTAAACTTACCATAACCTTGTACGTGTTTGACTTTACGCATTTTAGCCATACCAGATAAGCCTTTGGTTAATTGGTCGACAACGCTGTCTTTCCAACCACGGACTTTGTCTAAATCGATGACGGGCTCACCAAAAGATACCCCATGGCTAGCCATATCTTTAGCGTCGTCGATAACCTTGGCTACGTGAAGCATCGCTTTTGAAGGGATACAGCCCACGTTCAAACACACACCGCCTAAAGTAACACGGGCATCAACTATTACTGTCTCCACGCCTAAGTCAGCAGCACGAAAAGCGGCTGCATAGCCTCCTGGGCCTGCACCTAATACAACTAACTGAGTCTTTATTTCGCTCATATGATCCTCAAATTCTTTTTTGAACAATATGTTTTGCTTGCAGTGCAATTAACATGTCGTGAATAAATTTTGTTTTTTGGTGTTATAAAATGGGAAGCTAACAACAGTCACCCATTATTCATTAAAGTATTATTCTACGTAAATCCGTTAAATTTGCAGCCACTTCGGTAGAGAAACGCGCACCTACTGCACCGTCAATAACACGATGGTCGTAAGACAAACTTAACGGCACCATAAGTCTAGGTATAAATTCTACACCATTCCACTTAGGTTTCATTTCTGATTTAGACACACCTAATATAGCAACTTCAGGGGCATTAACAATAGGTGTAAAGGCTGTTCCGCCAATACCACCTAAACTCGATATGGTGAATGTACCACCTTGCATATCGGTTGCTTTTAACTTACCTTCACGCGCCTTAGCTGATGTTTCTATCAACTCTTTTGAAAGTTGTTCAATCCCTTTTTTGTTTACATCTTTGATAACAGGCACTACTAATCCGTTTGGTGTTTCCACAGCAATACCAATATTTATAAACTTCTTAATAATTAAACTTTCGCCATCGTCAGATAATGATGAGTTAAAGGCAGGGTATTTTTCCAAAGCCTTTGCCACTGCTTTCATAACGAATACGAGAGGCGTGATTTTTAAACCCGATTTAGTCTTAGCGTGATATGCATTTTGCTCTTTACGGAAAGTTTCAATATCAGTGATATCCGCTTCATCAAACTGTGTAATGTGGGGAATAGTAGCCCAATTACGGTGTAAGAATGGGCCAGATATTTTCTGGATGCGGGTTAAGGGCAATACTTCAACTTCACCGAACTTAGCATGGTCAACAGGCTTAACATTTGCAATGTGTAATACATTATCGGCGCTAATCGCGTTACCACCGACCGCGTTGCCGCTAGCTGAGCGAGGTTTCGCTAATTCTGTTTTCACATAGGCCTGTACATCTACTTTTAGAACACGTTTTTTAGGACCGGTAGCTGCCACTAGGCTTAAGTCGACACCAAATTCTCTGGCTACTCTGCGTACTGAAGGTGAAGCGTGTGCTTTTCCATCAGAAGGGGGAGTAGGGGTTTCTGGAACAGGTGCGGTTTTTTCTGCAACTGCCGGAGCTACTTTTTCAGGTATTTCTTGAGGCTTTTCTTGAGGTTTTTCGGCAGCGGTTGGTGCTGCTTCAGCCGATTTAGCAGCGGCTTTACCACCGGCAGTCTCAAGTTTAATCACAAGAGTGCCTTGCTTCACCTTATCGCCAGTGGATATATACACTTCTTTGACTGTTCCAGCGTGAGTGGAGGGCAGCTCCATAGTGGCTTTATCTGTTTCTAAGGTAATCAAACCGTCTTCTTGTTCAATCACATCACCAACAGACACCAATACATCGATCACATCCACTTCACCGTCTTCGCCAATATCTGGTACTGCCACCTCAATTAGTTCACTGCTTCCCTTTGTTTCAGGTTCAGCTGCTGGGGCTGATTCTGCTTTGTTAGGTTCATCTTTTGTTGCAACTTCAGGAGCAGACTCTTTTTCTTCTGGTTCTGCTGGTGCTTCTTTATCAGGAGCGGTTGATCCTGATGTTTTAATTTCACCAATGACATCACCTTCTTTGATTTTGTCACCCACTTTGACCGATAAACTGGTCAATTCACCTGCAAAAGGGGCAGGGATGTCCATTGATGCTTTATCAGTTTCAACGGTAATCACACCATCTTCAGCTTCAAGTGTGTCGCCGACGGCAAAACAAATTTCAATTATTTCAACTTCTTCGCCACCTACATCGGGGACTAGAATTTTTTGAATATCAGACATATATAAACTCCTTATCTAGTCACTATTAGGCGTAAAGTGGGTTAAGTTTGTCGGTATTGATGTCGAAGCGTTTAATCGCCTCAGTTACAACCTTCTTGTCAATTTCACCACGTTTAGCTAGTTCATATAAAGAGGCAACCACCACATACGCTGCGTTAACTTCAAAATGTGTACGTAAGTTTGCACGGCTATCACTACGACCAAAACCATCAGTGCCTAAACAACGATAATCTGTATCGATGAATGCACGAACTTGGTCAGAATAACCTTTCACATAATCAGTAGCTGCAATAGCAGGACCTGCGTCTTTGGTGATGATTTTGCTGATGTAAGCCGTTTTAGTATCCGCTTCAGGGTTCAGCATATTCCAACGAGTAATAGCTTGTCCGTCACGGGCTAATTCGTTGAAAGAAGTCACAGAATAAACATCAGAAGATATTTTGTAGTCTTCACTTAGAATCTGCGCCGCTTTGCGTACTTCATTTAAAATAGTACCAGAACCCATTAGTTGAACATTAGATTTGGCTTTGGCTTGGCCTTTTGCTTCTATACGCTCTAACTTATAAATACCTTTGATGATTTGTTTAGCAACATCATCACTTTCGGGTATCGCAGGGTGTTGATAGTTTTCGTTCATCAAGGTCATGTAGTAGAAAACATTTTCGTTTTCTGTGTACATCCGACGTAAACCGTCTTGCACAATCACCGCTACTTCATATCCGTAAGTTGGGTCATATGAAACGCAGTTAGGAATTAAGTTAGCTTGAACATGTGAATGCCCATCTTGATGTTGTAAACCTTCGCCGTTTAGAGTTGTTCGACCTGCAGTGGCGCCCAATAAAAAGCCACGAGCTTGACTGTCACCAGCTGCCCAAGCTAAGTCACCAACACGTTGAAAACCAAACATTGAATAGTAGATATAAAACGGAATAGTGGTGGCATTACAAGTTGAGTAAGACGTGCCGGCTGCAACCCAAGAAGCCATCGCTCCTAGCTCGTTAATACCTTCTTGTAAAACCTGACCCTTTTCGTCTTCACGGTAAAAAGCTACTTGGTCAGCATCCTGGGGCGTATATTTTTGACCCTCGTTGGCGTAAATCCCGACTTGACGGAATAAACCTTCCATACCAAAAGTACGGGCCTCATCAGGGATAATAGGCACCACACGTTTACCTATTTTCTTATCTTTCAATAAGACATTCAATACACGTACAAAGGTCATCGTAGAAGATACTTCACGCTCACCAGAACCTTTTAAAATAGCATCAAATGCTTTCAATTCAGGGATTTCTAGTTGTTCTTCAGCTTGCTTACGACGCTGAGGTAATGATCCGCCTAATGCTTCACGACGGGCTTTCATATACTTGTATTCTTCGCTGTCTTCAGCAAACTTATAAAAGGGTAAATCAGCAATCGATTCGTCTGCCACGGGAATATTGAAACGGTCGCGGAATTTTTTGAGAGAATCCACGTCCATTTTTTTTACGTTGTGTGCAATATTTAAGGCTTCACCTGATGCACCTAGACCAAAACCTTTAATTGTTTTGGCCAAAATAACCGTCGGACGACCCTTGGTGTCCATGGCTTTTTGGTAGGCTGCGTATACTTTAACAGGATCGTGTCCACCACGGTTTAGACGGAATATATCTTCATCAGACATATTCGCCACTAGAGCCGCTGTTTCGGGGTATTTGTTAAAATAATTTTCTCGGGTGTACTTACCACCTTTAGCTTTACAATTTTGGTATTCACCGTCTACGGTTTCATTCATCAGTTGTAAAAGTTTACCGGACTTGTCACGGGCAAGTAGTGCATCCCAGTAACTACCCCAAATGACTTTGACCACTTCCCAGCCTGCGCCACGAAAGTTACCTTCAAGTTCTTGGATGATTTTACCATTGCCACGAACTGGTCCATCTAAACGTTGCAAGTTACAATTGATCACAAACGTTAAGTTGTCTAAACCCTCACGTGAGGCTAAACCAATAGCACCCAATGATTCTGGCTCATCACATTCACCGTCGCCTAAGTAGCAATAGACTCTTTGTTCTGAACAATCTTTAATACCGCGATTAGTTAAGTACTTTAAAAAACGTGCTGTATAAATAGCCTGCAACGGACCTAAACCCATAGAAACAGTGGGGAACTGCCAATAATCTTTCATTAAGTGAGGATGTGGATAGGAAGGTATACCTTGACCATCACACTCTTGACGAAAATTATTTAATTGCGTTTCTGATAAATTTCCTTCAAGGAAAGAGCGCGCATATATACCAGGAGAAATATGGCCTTGAAAGAATATGAAGTCGCCACTATTTTTTTCATTGGGTGCTTTAAAAAAGTGATTAAACCCTACGTCATACAACATGGCAGAAGATGCAAAGCTACCAATATGGCCGCCTAAGTCTAAGTCTTTTTTAGATGCACGTAACACTATCATCAAGGCATTCCAACGGATTGCCGCACGAATGCGCGTTTCAATCGTCTGGTCACCAGGCATAGTCGGCTCTTGTGCCACTGGGATGGTGTTGATATACGCTGTGGTTGCGTCATAGGGTAAATGGGCTCCACTACGTCGCGCTTTGTCAATCAAAGCTTCTAAAAGAAAATGTGCGCGTTCTGCACCTTCTTCCTCAAAAACTGTCTCCAGAGAGTCTAACCATTCTTGTGTTTCTTGTGGATCCACATCCGGATGCATCATATCTGCCATGGTGCTTTCCCTTTTTATCGTTTGTTGGTAAAGGAACTTATCGTTATTCAAATATAGTAAGTGTAAATCTCGACTATTATTTGATATTTTAATAAGCTGTTATTCATTTCATCCTAGAACATGTTTAAACACATCCAATGAAATACTTAATTTACTTCTATCCGGCGCAACGCGCGCTGCATACGCATGTCTTGTCGGTTGATATTTAACAATGTTTCTTCTATATAGGCTAAGTGTTCATTACTAGCCTTACGGGCCTGTTCAGGATCACCTGCTAAAATGGCTTGAACTATGCTGCGCCTTTGACGGTTTATATTTTGTGCAGCATCAGTGTGTTTGGTCAACACCTCTAAGTTTCGCTGAATATTGTCTTGCAGCATAGACTGTAGACTGCGCATTACGTGCTGTAAGACCATGTTATGGGCAGCGTTGGCCATCGTCAGATAAAAGTTAACCAAGGCTATTGCTTCTAGGCTCTTATCTGTTGAGTTTGAGCCATCTGGCAATGCATCTAAAGCACTTTCTATTGCTTGGTAATCCTCTGGCTGACCCCTCAAGGCTGCATAATAGGCAGCCATTCCCTCTAGCGCATGTCGAAATTCGAGTAAATCAAATTGCATTTCTGGCTTGTCAGATAAAAGTAGCAAAAGCGGATCGGTAATCAATTCGTTCAACCGGGGCTTAACAAAAGTGCCACCACCTTGCTTACGTTCGACCAAGTTTTTGGTTTCAAGTTTTTGAATCGCTTCTCTTACCGAAGGTCGGGATACTGCAAATTGTTCTGCGAGTGTGCGTTCAGATAACAGCTTTTGTCCGGCCAACAACCTACCGTCTAGTATCATAGCTTCTAATTGCTCCGTGATATCGTCAGATAATTTTCTAGATTGCACTCGGCGCATTCTGATATTCCATGAGTAAACAACAATAAATGTGTTATTTGGTAAATTGGTAAGACCATTCAGGTGTGATATGTTAGTAGACATTTGCCTTCGGGTAAATGCTAATTATTAAAAATGCTTAGTAAAACCGAAAGTAAAATAAATTAGTTCAGTAAAAACAATTAAATAGAAGGGAACGCAACTGGTCATACCTCTTAGTCAATCCAACCAGATAAAGTTAATAGTGCAATTATGACTAGCAAAAACATCACATTTCGTTTAGCTAAGCGCACCAAAGTGCACGGTTCTTCGGTACAGTCATTTTCATCTGGTTCAATTTCTTCAGCTTGTTTTGATACATCTAACAACAGTGTTTTTGCCTGTACTGCAGGGTCGGGTAGATAACTTAACCAAGTAGGAAAAGCGCGAGAAAAATGCCCAACTCATACAAAACCTAAAGCAGTAATACGTACTGGTATCCAGTCAACAATATTAAGTAAGCGCTTTACCTGATTGGCAACTTGTATATTATCGTTTGAGAATTTTGAGCCCATTTCTCTAACTAATATATAAAAAATCGCTCCTGCAGCACCACAAGCCGCGAACCATAAAATAACTGCGGTATAATGTCGGTAGTTTTGCCAAACGAGGTTTAGCCCAAAAGAGACGGTATCTTTGTCATCGCCACTAATTTGATCCTCATACATATCACAGGCTTGCGAATCTCCTTTATTTGCGGCTTGTAAAAAACATTTATAAGTAGCGCGAATAGCTGGGCAACCCACACAAACCATAAGTATGGCGGTGCTTATAACTAACTCTACTAATCCACCAGCAAATTTTTGTACGATTAAATAAATAATCATCACAGGCACAAATATAACCAGTGTTAAGACCCAAGATTTAGATGACGAATTAAACCAGCCTCGAGACTCGATATTTTCTAAATACTTGTCTGCGTAAAATCCCGCCTGCCAATACTGGGATTTAGTGGTGATGCGTTCGACTAGTAATACCAGCAATAAGCTGATTAGTGTCATGATGTTATCTCTTGTTAATATTTAGATTGTGGCAGATTAATCATATCATCTGCCGATATTGCGACCAATTAAAAGCAATACCCGGGTCAGTTTTTCTACCAGGTGCAATGTCATTATGGCCAACAATACGCCCTAGGGTAATTGCAGTATAATCCTGCATCAATTCTTTGGTTAAAACACTTAAACTTTGATATTGAGCTTGGGTGTAGGGAATGTGGTCAGCACCTTCAAGCTCAACTCCAATAGAATAATCATTACATCTGCCAACACCTTGGAAACTAGATACGCCAGCATGCCATGCTTTTTTATCAAACGGCACAAACTGCACAATGTGACCATCGCGTTTAATCAAGCAATGAGCAGACACGCGCATTTGATAAATGCTGGCAAAATAAGGATGTAACTTAGGATCTAAACAGCCAGTAAAAAAGTATTTTATATCATCACTTCCAAACTTATTTGGGGGCAACGAAATATTATGTATGACCAAAAGTGAAATAATGGTCTGAGTTGAGCGTTCATCCCAATGCGTGGTAGGGCAATATTCTGCATGTGTTAAAATAGCGTTTTTAATCAAGGTTCTAGCGGTATAAAAGGCCTGATGTTGTTATGATAGCAAAGTGGATCGATATAACAAAGTGGATCAATCAACGCTGACAAATTTTTTGGAGAGTGAATTAATCAATGCAACAGAATAAAATGGGTAAAAGCATGTTGATTGTTGCTTGGATCATTGGATTGGGTATGTTGACTTTGTTATTCGACGATCAACTTGCCAAACAATTTAATCCTAATGCCGATCCTATCTCCTCATCTAGTCAAGGTGTGCAAGTGGTGCGCCTCAAACAAAATCGGGCTGGGCATTACGTCAGTGGCGGTGCTATAAATGGTCAACCGGTGGTGTTTTTATTAGATACTGGTGCCACACATGTATCAGTGCCTATGCATTTGGCCGAGCAACTTAACTTGCAAATGGGCAGGAGTTCTTGGGTACAAACTGCGAATGGACGTGTTCAGGTAGCACAAACCAATATTCAAAGGTTGTCTATTGGTGATATTCAATTAGATAATGTTAGAGCTAACTTAAACCCTGGTTTTAAACAGAACGAAATACTTTTGGGAATGAGTGCGTTAAAACAACTAGAATTCACCCAAAAAGGTGAATGGCTGATTTTAAGAAATTTATAGCCCACTCGAAACCCCATTGTTAAAAGAGAAACTATGCAAGATATTGATATTAAATCAGCGGTTGAAATCGCATTATCAGAAGATTTGAATGGACAAGATGTCGACTACGGCGATATAACCGCAAATCTTATCCCTGCCACGCAAAGCATTACCGCCGATATCATCACTCGTGAAGACTGTGTCATAGCCGGCGCTGCTTGGGTCACAGAAACCTTTGTTCAACTTGATAAAAATATTCAATTGCACTGGTATGTCAAAGACGGTGACGCGCTAAAGGCTAATCAACCAATCGTTAGGGTGTCGGGAAACGCTAGGCGAATTTTAACTGGGGAACGCACCGCGTTAAACTTCCTACAAACCCTTTCAGGTACGGCCACTATCGTAGCGAAATGTGTTAAGGAGTTAGCCGGTTCTAACACACAGCTATTAGACACACGAAAAACATTGCCTGGTATGCGTTTAGCGCAAAAATATGCGGTGACCTGTGGCGGTGGCAAAAACCACCGTATTGGCCTATTCGATGCTTACCTTATAAAAGAAAATCATATTCTAGCATGCGGCTCAATTCAGGCTGCGGTGACTAAAGCAAGGCAACATCATGCAGACCTATTGGTGGAAGTAGAAGTCGAAAATATGCAAGAATTACATCAAGCAATTGCGGCTAAAGCCGATATTGTTATGTTAGATAATTTTAGTTTGGGTATGCTTAAGCAGGCGGTCATTGTCAACAAAGGGCAGTGCAAATTAGAAGTGTCGGGCAACATTACTATCGAAAGTTTAAATAATTTATCTGCTTTAGGGGTGGACTTTATCTCTTCAGGGGCGCTTACTAAACATGTTCAAGCGATAGATTTGTCGTTAAGAGTAGTAAGTACCAGCTCTTTGAAGCTTTAATCACTTGCTTAATAATGAGTATTGGAAAAAACACAGATGCGTATGTTGCAGGGATTTTTTTAAAGCTAAGAC
>OOFU01000149.1_pt1 | contig 10771 bp, 8 predicted proteins | sample 1670361 | NCBI WGS metagenome assembly OOFU01 (sample SAMEA98145418, study PRJEB22522) | marine metagenome | biome: marine biome; feature: marine water body; material: sea ice | place: Arctic Ocean | collected 14-Sep-2015 | depth 1.3 m
TGCTATGAGTTACCCAAGCCAATCTATAACCATATCTAGTGGTTTAATAGACTTTCTGAACTTGGGGGTCTCACCGTTTTCATGACGCGCACCACCGAATTTGAACAGCCTATTATCTAACAAGATTAAAATAAAAATGACACCCTCCCACTTTTAATAAACATTATCGTTTAAACTGATAGGCTTATTGATTAGTCGGTTTCTTAGCACAGATGGTTTTAAAATATGAGCTCAAATAAACAAGCAATTACCCTTTTAGACGGCGGCATGGGCCAAGAATTGGTCAAGCGCAGCAGCAAAGAAATCACGCCACTTTGGTCAACTCAGGTAATGATCGACGAACCTGAAATCGTGCATGATTTACATGCTGATTTTATTCGTGCTGGCTCACGCGTGATTACTCTAAATGCCTATACCATGACGCCTGAAAGACTGGCGCGTGATGCTCAGATCGAAGACTTCGAAAAGCTCCAATTAGCCGCTGTTAATGCAGCCACGAGAGCGCGTGCTAGTGCGGGTATTTCAGGCGTTAGAATTGCTGGTTGTTTACCACCATTGGTGGCGAGTTTTCATGCTGAAGTGTCACCCGAATACGACGCAATGCTAGAGAGCTACAGCAAAATAGTTGCTATTCAAGCCCCGCATGTTGACTTATTCTTATGTGAAACCATGTCATCAATTGCCGAGGCAAAAGCCGCTTTAATCTCTGCCAAAAAGACAGGACTGCCCGTATGGGTTTCTTTAACCATTCAAGACAACGGTCAAGCCGTATTGCGCAGTGGCGAGTCATTAGCAGAAGCCGTTGCCATGTTGGATGAATTCGGTGCAGATGCAAAGTTACTTAACTGCAGTAAGCCAGAATCAATCTCAGCTTCATGGTCAAAAATGAAATCAGACCAGGGTTTAACCGGTGCTTACGCTAATGGTTTTACATCTGTCGACAGCTTAATCCCAGGCGGCACGGTGAAGTCGATGGAATCACGATCAGATCTTGATCCAACAGCCTATGCCGAGTTTGCGTTGCAATGGGCAAATGACGGTGCTGGTTTAATCGGTGGATGTTGTGAAGTGGGACCCGCCCACATTACGAAGCTGGCACAGCGACTTAGAGAAGAAGGATACTCAGTCTAATTATTTGAAATCACCTAAAAGCAGAGTTGGCACGATAGAGAATTTTGTCAATTCTCATTCCTTTTTTTATCTTTTTCCATTAAATAGCTTAAATATAAATGACCCTTGCCATGTGGAAACCAATTAGCACTAAACCCTTCAAGTATTAATAATTATCATTTACACTTGCGCCCCATTTAAGCTGTAGGACAGGTTATTGCCCTATGGCGACCTGCTCATTTAATGAAGAATAATAATCACTTATCACCCGTCACGCTTATCGATTTGATGGAGAAGCAAAGGTATGGTGTTGAATATCAACCTATTGTCGATATAGACAATCAAGAAATTTATGCTTACGAATGTTTATCAAGGTTTTTCGATGCAGATAATATTCCTATCAGGCCAGATCTAGTTTACGCCTCGTTACACGATAGCCCGATCAGTTTGTTTCAAGTAGAGTATCAACAGAAAAAATTACAACTTTGTCATGCACCAGACAATGTTGATGTTTTCGTTAATCTAGACCAGGACTCTTACTTTTCGACTGGGGCATTAAAAGATGACAACCCGTTTTTAAATCTATTTAAAGGTTTTGAAAAATCAAACATAATTGTCGAACTTATTGAAAACTCTGAAATTAATGATGCAATTATGAGTTTGGCAATGATAGACAACTTATCAAAAAATAATATTCATACCGCTATTGACGATGTTTGTGATCCGCAATCTATGATTTCTACTGCCGTGATCCAACTGGTTAATTACATAAAACTCGACAAATATGTGTTGGACAATAAATCAAATGTCAATTTCATGCTACTAGTTGAGTCATTAATTAACTATGCCCGTAGCGCTGGTAAAAAAGTTATTTTAGAAGGTGTTGAAACAGCTGAGGATTTACACTTCGCTAAAAAACTTAAGGTGGATTTTGTGCAAGGATTTTATTACCGAGAGCGCTTTAAAAATGCGAGTTAGCCCTTGTCGTTAAAAATAACAAAACCCCGACGATTTTTCAAGACACACCAGAACGTTTGTACAATTTAACCATGAGTAGCCTAATGCTTACTTGGATGTTTACCTATTTCCTTCAAGGTGTACCCGCCTAGTAAATTTGATTGAAAGCCTCATGTCCAACTTGATATGTGACTTGTTAAAATCGATTGACTTTAGTAATTCTGAATTTTACAACATGCCAATATCGTCCAACCATTCTATTGTATTATAGCACTCACACATTCTAGTCAGAGTGGATTAGCCAACAAAATACGGTTGCATTATCAAAAGGATCTGGCGGCCCATTAGCCCCTTTTGTTAGGGGATGTAACTGATGAATTTTATACTTCGCAAAATTAGGAAAAGGTTTAATATCTAATTAGACAGTGATAATATTTTCAACCGTATAGTACATTGAAATTTTGGATATTTGAGAAAAACTTATGCTAAAAAAAATAGCAATATTTATCATTTTTGGATTAATGATTGTTGCGGCTCTTTGGCAATTTCAAATCTTCAAATTACAGTCTAGTGATATCGAAGAGAGCATAAAACCATCTAAAACTAGTGTGCCTTTGGTCAAGGTTATCACTCAGCCAGTAGTCTTTACACCCAATGATAGAGTGTTTGAAGCCGTGGGCACTGGTCGTGCAAAATATTCTGCCGATATTTATCCTGCCGTTTCTGAAGAAGTTATTAATGTTTATTTTAAAGCGCAGCAAAATGTAAAAAAAGGTGATGTTCTTGTTCAGCTCGATAATCGCGAACAAAAACTTGCCCTTAAGCTTGCCGGTGTAGAACTAAAGGAAGCCAGAACGACTCTAGATCGTTTCGAGAAAATTTTTAAGCAAGGTGCTATTCCCCAAAACGAAATTGATTCAGCGCGAACAATTTTTGAGTCCACACAAGTCGCACTTGATCAAGCCAAACTGGCGGTTGAAGCGCGTCAAATCATCGCGCCATTTGATGGCATTGTAGGCATTCCAAATGTTGATCCTGGTGATCGCATCGATACCAACACCATGATAACCGGATTAGATGCGCGCGATACGCTCTACGTTGACTTTGAAGTTCCCGAAGCTTTAATTGCGGCGCTTGAAGATGCGCAAACCAAAAAACAAGTGATTATGATTACCACTCCTTCTTATCCTGTAAAAATTTTTGAGGGATTAATTACGGCCCAAGCATCACGCGTTAATGAAAGTCGTCGCACACTAATGGCCCGAGCCAGTATCTTAAACACTGACGATGCGTTGAGGCCAGGCATGTCTTTTACAACAAGATGGGATATCCCAGGCAAAGACTTTGCAACAGTGCCCGAAATATCTGTGCAGTGGGGCCGTAATGGATCCTTTATCTGGATCATTCGAAATAATAAAGCTGAGAAAGTTAAAGCCCGTGTTGTCGCTCGAAAAGCAGGGCAAGTGCTGTTAGATGCCGTTGTACAAAAAGGAGATCAAGTCGTCGTTGAAGGACTTCAACGCTTGCGCCCTAGTACTAAGGTGCTGATTCTAAATATGATAGAAGAAACAGTTAAGACCCAAGAGCAAGCACAGTGAAGGGCTTTGCGGGAAGCCTAACGGCTTTAGGGGTTCGTCGTCCGATTCTAATCGTCGTTGCTAACCTTCTTATCATTCTGAGTGGTGCGGCCAGTATTCTGGGTGTAGATGTTCGTGAGCTACCCGATGTGGATCGCCCGGTTGTGAGTGTCAGAGCGGTCTATGAGGGTGCCTCACCACAAACAATGGACACTGAAATTACTAGTATTGTCGAGGGGGCTGTTGCTCGTGTAGCCGGTGTTAAAAGTATTAGGTCCTCGAGCGAAGAGAATAATATGCGTATGCGTGTCGAATTCGATCCGTCTATGGACCTTGATACTGCTGCAAGTGATGTTCGCGAAGCCGTCAGCCGTGTTCAAAGACAATTGCCAGACGATATTGATCAAATACTGGTTGTCAAAGCCGATAACGATGCCCAAGCCATTGTTGAGTTATCTGCATACAGCAACACGCTTTCTAAATATGAGCTGGCCGAACGTATAGAAAAAGATGTGGCTCCCGAATTTCAGTCTATTTCCGGTGTTGCCGAAGTGAGGTTAAATGGCCAGCAACCGCGTGTTTTAAGAGTATTGTTAAATCCAGCAAAGCTAGCAGGTTACAACTTATCGGTATCAGATGTAACTGAAACCCTACGCTCGATAAACCTAGATATCCCCGTTGGCAGCTATAAATCTGAAGATCAGGATTTATTAGTACGGGTACAAGCATCAATTGTAGATCCCGAAAAAATAGAACAGATGTATATCCGTGATGATGTTCGTATTAATGACGTTGCAGAGATCTTTTTTGCACCGATGGATCCAGAGTCCTATTCATTACTTAATGGAAGAAGCGTTATTGGACTGGGAATTGTTCGCCAAGCAGGCTCGAATACGATTGCAATTGCCGATGAGGTTGATAAGCGGCTAGAGCTCGTTAATACCCGTGCGCGTGACTTTACGTTGGTAAAAACGTCTGACGACTCTTTGTATATTAAAGGCGCACTAAAAGATGTTTTATACACCTTGGCTTTCTCTATTCTTATCGTTTTGATTGTGATCGCAGCCTTTCTTGGTCAATGGCGCGCAATTTTCATTCCCGCAGTCACGATGCCTGTCGCACTCATAGGTACCTTAGCAGCGATATGGCTATTCGGATTTTCAATTAACTTGTTAACGCTCCTTGCTCTTGTTTTGGCCACAGGTTTAATTGTTGATGATGCAATTGTCGTACTTGAAAATATTCAGCGCCGGCGCACCCAAGGTCTTGATAAAATGGCGGCAGCTGTGTTGGGTACACGTCAGGTATTTTTTGCTGTTATAGCCACCACAATAACGCTTGTCGCTGTATTTGTTCCAATTGCATTTTTGCCCGGAGACACCGGCAGACTGTTCCGCGAGTTCGGTCTAGTGTTAGCAATTGCGGTAATAATAAGTTCATTTGTAGCGGTAACTTTATGTCCTATGATGGCTTCACGCCTGCCAAATTTAAGCGCGAAAAATAACGCAATGTCGGGCCTGCGCCATTCACTCGACAGCTTTGGTCGCAAGCTTGCGTCAGGCTATTTTAAATCGCTTGAAGGTCTAATGGTTCATAAGGTTCTGGGGCTTATGTTTGCGCTTATAATTGCAATCGGAGGTGGTTATGGCTTTACGCAATTAAATCAAGAGTTACTCCCTCAAGAAGACCGAGGTGCTATAAGAGTCTTTTTAACCGGACCAGACGGTGCGTCTTTAGCCTATTCGGACCGTCAGTCACAGATTGTTGAAAGCGTTCTTATTCCCTATCAAAGGCAAGGCATTTTTACCGATATTTATACGATTGTAGGGAGCTGGGATAAAAACCGTGTTTATACCATTGCCACCATGAAACATTGGGATGAGCGCAGTATAAGCCAACAACAACTGGCAAAAGAAATTAATAGAAAACTGTCAGATATGCCAGGTGCTCAAGTACGGGTGATACAAGGCAATAGTCTCAATATTCGTGGCGGAGGTAGCGGGCTAAAAGTCGCCCTTCTGGGTAATGATTATGAACAAATATATGCAGCGGCTACGCTTCTTTCGAAAGAACTCAAAGATCGTATTCCCTATATCGAAAATGTCCGTGTCCAATTTGATACATCGCAACCCGAGCTTTCGTTCAATATTGATCGTCAGCGTGCCTATGATTTAAAGGTTCCAATGGCGCGTATTTCTGAGACCTTGCGGGTAATGGTTGATCGCCTAGATTTGCTTGATTTGAATGTTGAGGATCAGGCTGTTGCGGTGATGATTAGTGCCGCCAACGGCGTGATTAATGATCCCGCTGATTTGCTAAATATATTTGTTACCAATACAGATAACGAGCTTGTGCCTCTAAGCGCGTTGATCAATGTTAAAGAGCGCGGCGTTGCCGCCGAGCTCGATCGCCACGAGCAACGGCGTGCGATTGAACTTGATATTGGCGTCCCTCCTGGTACTGCTTTGGGTAATAGCTTGAGTGATATCAGAGGCGTGGCGAATGATGTTTTACCGGCAGGCGTTAATATCATATTTTTAGGTGAAGCGGCTACTTTAGAAGAGTCCTCGTACGAGACAGTTCTCACTTTTATCATTGCTCTACTCATCGTTTTTCTGGTTCTTGCGGCTCAGTTTGAGAGTATCGGTAGTGCCCTCATTGTTATGTTCACGGTGCCTTTTGGTTTGGCTGCCGCCGTGTTTACCTTATTGCTGACAGGACAAACGCTCAATCTGTATAGCCAAATTGGTCTTGTGATGCTAATTGGACTGATGACCAAAAATGCCATCTTGTTAGTTGAATTTATGGACCAATTGCGCGATGAAGGAAAAGATATACCAACCGCTATAAAAGAAGCCGTGCAAATAAGGCTTCGTCCCGTGGCTATGACCGTTCTCTCTACCGTTTTGGGCGCTTTACCGTTGATTTTAAGCACAGGGCCCGGCGCAGAGGCACGCAACGCAATTGGTTGGGTTGTGTTTGGAGGCTTGGGGTTATCGGCAGTATTTACATTGTACCTAGCACCCCTTGGTTATGCGCTAATAGCGCCTTTCATAAAACCACGTACTCATGCGGGCAGACTTTTAGATGAACAACTTGAAATCGCAGATCAAATGGAGAATGAAAAGAGCTGAAATTGTATTTGCAAGATAAATTGAGTTACTGACGCAGTTGATTTTATACTGTTAAAGTTTTGCAAGTCCCAAATTTTCTCAAGGATAAATGACAGTTTGCACCATTATAAGTGCAAAGCATCATGTTAAAGACTGAATGATTCTTTTCAAATGGAACAAGAAAAACCATATTCAAATATTTAAACGACAGTAGCCCGAATGGTGAAATGACTTAGATAGGGACAGGCTTTGTAGGTTTATTTAATGTTTTAGGCTTATGATTTCTGGCTTCTGATTTAAGTTAATATTGATGAAAAACTTGGAGCCGTTGTTTTGTGTTTTAGAGGTTAGCTTATTGGTAAAAGAGACTAGATCGTGTTTCGTCAATGCAACCCGTCTAGCAATATCAGAATCAACTTTGATCCGATATTGTTGCTTTAAGCTAACAAGACATCAGTAATGATCAAGACCGAAGGTTTGATCATTATCGGTGTTTTTTATAGCCGAACGAAAAAAGTTTGTGAAATAATTGACGCTTAAATACAATTCCTCTCACCCCGACTAGATAAGGGCGCACCATCAGCGTGCTTAAATATTAATTTTGTCAGGCCAAGGATTGTAAGCCAGTAAGCCTAATAGAATATAAATCATCAAATTTATTTTCAAATTGTTGATTTAAATACAGTTATTATTTTAAATTGTTTTATTTCACCGGCTTTTAACCATTTTTAAACAAACTATGTGGTAATGTGTTGTTAACTTAAATAATAGGCATGACACTTGGTTGTCAATCAGTCTTACTATTGAACGATTAAAGTTATAAGCTAGCTTCGATAGCAACTATTTTGAGTTGCGCTCGAATTCAACTTTTGCAAAAAAACTAGCCGTCTTTTGAAGTATCGCATTGGCTCGTTTTAATTCAGTATTTTCTCGTTCAAGTTCCTTTAGCCGCAGAAAGTCTGCAATTGAAATATTAGTCTGTCTTTTGGCATCAGAATGATTTTTAAACAGTGCAAAATTCAAGTGAAACAAAGAATTGAAATATCTCACGCCACTCTACTTTCAAAAAAGTTACTGATATTTTTTACCATAGCTTTTAAAGTTTTTGGCTGGACTACATAGGTTCCACGGGTCGGAATTTTGTATAAAACATTCTCCGCCACCAAATTTTCAACTGATTTACGCATGGTCATATATGAGACACCGTATACTTTAGCCAATACCCTTTCACCTGGAATCTTATCGGCCATTTCGCCACATCGGATGGCTTCTTTGATTTTGTTTTTGACAACCAGATATTTTGGAGTTGTTTTGTTCATTTCAGCAATTTCCTCAAACTATAAGTTGGGTAGCGCTACTAAAGTCACCTTTTTAAACCAGCTTCCGTTGCGCTTTGAAGGTCCAATACTAGAAAGATCTCACTTGCGTAACAAACCATTAATTATTAACTACCAGTTAAGCAACGGTTAACCGAAATCTAATGATCGAAAATCTCCCTTTTAGTGCATTACGTGTTTTTGAAAGTGCAGCCAGGCATCTGAGTTTCAAACGAGCGGCGGAAGAGCTTTTTATTACCCCAGCAGCAGTCAGTCAGCAGATAAAAGGGTTAGAACATCAACTGGGTATAAAACTCTTTAACCGCCATAATCGCGGCTTATCCCTGACCGATAATGCGAAGAAAGGACTGCCCGCACTAACACAGGGCTTTGATCATTTGATTGAATCAGTCAGGCGTATTCGAAGCGCTAATGAAGAGTCCAAATTGACGGTCTGGATGGCGCCTTCTTTTGCCGCCAAATGGTTTATACCCCGGCTGCATCGATTTTCCGATGCCCATGCCGATATTGATCTGAATATCTCTGCCAGCCCTAGTCTAGTCGATTCAACAGCCGCTAAAAACACCATACCAGCAGAGAATTTCCGTCGTGACGGTGTCGATATTGCGATTCGTTTTGGTAAGGGTGATTATCCCGGGTGCCGTGTTGTTAAGCTTTTTTCAGTATCTGCGATACCACTCTGTAGCCCCAAATTGATGCAGGGTGAACATCCACTTCGCTCACCCAAAGACTTGCAGTTTCATACACTGCTTCATGATGACACTAAATATGAGGGTCGACCCGGCTGGAAAACTTGGCTAAAAGCGGCCAAAGTCAAGAATATAGATTCGTCGAGGGGGGTACATTTCAATCATGGAAACCTTGCCATCAACGCAGCAGTGGATGGTCAGGGTGTAGTTCTCAGTATGAAATCGCTAGCGTCTGACGATATCGCTGCTGGTCGGCTAGTGGTTCCTTTCGATTTTTCACTGCCGCTAGAATATGCTTATTATCTGATTACCCTCGAAGAATCTTCCGATAGTTCTAACACAACGGCTTTTCGTGACTGGTTGATTGAAGAAGGTCGTCAGGAAGAAATCTCAAATAGTGCAGATCAATATATTGCCGATCGCCCTCCTCTGAAAAGGATTAAATAAATGTTTAACTTTTTGCAATCCTATTTTATTACTCACCAGTAAAACGAATGCTTTCACGTGGTGCTCAGGTTTAAATTTTTCGTTTCACCAGCCGCATTTACGTCAGTGAGTTTTGCCTTTTGTTGCATCTGAATGTCACTCTCAACCTGCGGATCGGTTAACAGCATGAGTTTGTTTGCGATGATCAGGGATTGCGAGCGGAATTCGCGTCGGTATATCACCCACAATACAATCGCGATCGAAGCAATAAAAAACCAAGTATTAAGCCACCAGCCAAGCAACGCCAGGGCAAAAAAATTGGCGCGTAGACCTTGATTAAAATGTTGAGCAAATAGCCCTGTCATTTTCCCTAGTTCGATAGCGTATTGATCACTTATGTCACGGTTTTCAAAGGGCAATGCGTTAAACAATACGCAGCTATAGTTAGCCAAACGCATGGCCCAAATAAACTTAACGAAAGCACAGATAAAGGCACAAATCAGCGCGACTATTTTGAGCTCCCACAAACCTTGGGAGGTCGAGCTTACAAACGGTAAAGCGGTTATGGCCTCCATTGCCTTCTCAGAAGAACCCAACGATGTGACCAGCCCACCGATAATCAAAATAGCGGTTGATGCAAAAAAGACGGCACTATGCACAAAATGACCCATGACGATAACATCAGGCATGCGTAGATCACGTCTGAGCATGTCACGCATCCAGCGACCGCGGTGAACATTCATGACCTTAGGTAAGCTATTTTTAGACCAACGACTAAAGTCAGCAAACCAGGTGTAAGCCGACCAAACTAAAATCAGTAGCACTAGTGCTAACCAGTCAAAAATCGGTATGTTGTAGAATGACATCTTTGTATTCTCTTGAGCCGACCTTAAGTCGACATTATTAACGGTAACTAATGAGCAATAATACTAAGAAGGTCTAATACTGATAACAAACGAGAAATGGTTAACTGCGAGTTAAGACTTAGTTGTGCGAAAAGCCAAAACGAATGACTATGCCACCAACCGATGGCGTCTGTTCGACCTGTGCTTACAGAGCAGTTGGATGATTTAATGAATTAGGAAAGATAATGATTTGCCAAAGCCATATCAATTGAAGGTTCCGATCCGCCTATCGGCTAAATTACCGCCATTGGGAACTCAACTAAAAAAGATTCCAACCCGTATAACCGTTCATCGTTAGCAGCATCCCTGTTGGCTTATGATGCAATTAAGCAAGAATAGTGTTGTCAATTTTATTTACAGTCACTTTAAAAAGTGTAAATAAACTTTACACTTTTTGCCCATAATTTATACGCGCCATATTTAAATAACTGATAAATATCAATATTATAATAATGTATTGATTAGTAATTTATTTTGCACTGCCTGAATACACTTAATCTGATAAACCAAAAATACATTTTTTAAGCAATACAGAATTTTAAATTATGAAAAAAACTCATTACCACGCTGATTGCCAGCACCTTTTGCCAGCTGCAAATGCAGTCGGCATAAACTTTGACAGCAACCAAGTAAACGACTTCGACACACTCCACGCAC
>OOFU01000151.1_pt1 | contig 10736 bp, 6 predicted proteins | sample 1670361 | NCBI WGS metagenome assembly OOFU01 (sample SAMEA98145418, study PRJEB22522) | marine metagenome | biome: marine biome; feature: marine water body; material: sea ice | place: Arctic Ocean | collected 14-Sep-2015 | depth 1.3 m
AATTGTTTCAGTACCAAGATAAATACATAGCAATACTTTTAAACACGGAATAGAAAACGAATAATACATTAGGTTTTATGTTGCGTGTTTGTAATTTTTGTTACAACACTCATTATTGAATTAAGTGTTATCTTCCTGGACAGACATAATAGATTTATTATCAGTCTCGGCGAGGCGATTTCATAGCTAAAGTACCTTGCAAGAAGCAGAAAATTATTAGGCATTTTAAGATTCAGTTCAACATATTGATACCATAAACTATTCAGGTGTGATTTCTTTAAAGATTGAACTTAATTTGTCTGTCATTAAACTTATAAACAGTACAGTACACTATCCAGTCGATCAAATAATGCGTCTACATTGGTTAATCTGAGCAATCAGTATCACAAATACCAAGAATATGGGAAGACGATTGTCGTTTAAAAATCATTGAATATGAGCCCAGAAAATTCAAATAAAAGCTAATTATGGCAACACTTTTAAACGTTTAAATCATTTTTAAAAGCACATTATTATGATTATTAAGTATTAGAAAATCCTCCCAACTTAGTTTGAATTCAACAATTCCCTACACAAGTCTATGCAGACACGCAGTTTGCATCTTCGGCTTTGGAAAGTATGCTTAATACAGTCAATCGAGTACTTGATTCTATTCATGTAAGAACACGTTGAGGTAATATTCTAAAACAGGCTGTGTTTCTAAGAAGCTATAGAATCCTTCCCTGGTATCGGCATGATATTACTTGACGAATTAAACACAAAAATTAGCCTTGGTAATTGTTATCTGCACTTAGCTAAGATCAACAAGCAATAGCGGCACTACTAAAAAAATCTGAATAAATATGTAATCAATACCTATATTCAAGTCAACGTTAACCCTATGTATTACTAGTTTTTCCAATTTTTATTTCAGCGATGAATCTCTTAATAGAATTTTTAGAGTTAGTTCAAAAACCCATCAATAAATAACCTTTCTGGTATCCACGTTAGGGAGTCACTGTATAAAAAGTCATAATTTTATTGGCTAAATATATACATAAAATTTCCAGTTTAAGAGATGATATTAAATATATTTCTGACATATTAAATGTTAATAAAACATAATTTACAAAGTAGCTGGTAATACCGATATCAAACTCATTCCTTAATATCGGTGTTTCTTTACTTAGCGATAAATTATTGATGAGTGTTTTCATATAGGGAACATCAAATTGGTTTCTCTATTCTACTGTCTATTCGCTTTAAAACACGCCGCTCGAGTCATAGTGGACTATTTATAAACGTCTTCTCACGTATGGATCATCATTATGGTCAGACATTTGAAAAACTGAGCTATTTTTATCAAACTTTAATAAATTGTTAGCATCAGGTTTTTCCTGACAATATTTATGATTATTAATGCGTGGCGCTGGTTTCTGAACAGGAAAAAGAAGCAAAAATTTAATCAAGGCATGTGGATTGATATGTAACCTACGTATCTAAAATTCTATCAAGAACCGTCGAGTCGTTACACTTTGTAAGACCCCAACGCAAAAACCAGTATAACAATCGGATTTAACCGACTTTAAGTTTTATGGAATAGGTATGCAAAACACAATAGGAATGCAGAAAATAATTTAAGAAATAAACTATCAACAAACTATGACATTTTTGATAGCTATTATTTTATGAATTTAACGTTTGTTAATGGTTGTTTCATTATAAAAGTGTGAAATCAAATTGTAACGAACACCCTTTGTAGTTTCATTTACTTCGTGTAAAAGTGATGAAGAAAATACCATAGCTGTTCCTGGTGTGGTTCTATAACCATGAGGATTATATTCATTAAACACTAATTCTCCACCTTCGAAATTATCATTCAAATTCATAGAAAACGCAAAACGACGATAAGCTGTAGCGGCACTAGAATCATCTCGATGCCCCATTTTATTACCTTCTCGTTCGCCTTGATATCGAGCAATATGTAAGTCTTCACGGAGAGTAACATCAAAAGCAAAAGCTTTTTTTATCATTGGAGTGACACGACCCCAAATTCGTTGATCAAGAAACTCTAAGATGTTGCGCTCTTTAATTATTTGGTCAACCCTGTCTTGTCGATTATGTTCATAAACAGGCATTTGATAATCGCCATCAAATTCACCTTGACGCGGCGGACGTACCGTAAAAGGTGCACCGAGTTCATAATAATCCGTTAAACGGCGACATTCTTCTGGTGATAAGACGTTGGGAATAAGCAGAATAGGAGCATGCGGTTGTGACCATCGATCGGGTTGTTGTGATTGGTCAAGTGTTGTTTTATTCATAATTTCCTCAAGCGCATTTTCAATATTGGTTGCTGAATCAAACCAGGTTCTAATTTGTCGAAGTGGCGTCAATAATACTAATCTGCTGAGTTCTCCGTGGCATTTATGTAAGCCATATGAAGCAAAAACAGCGCCTGTTGAGTCGCCAAGGATTGGCCAGTCAACATTCAATCGGCGTTTTAGCTTTCGATTTGCCTGTGCGTCACTTGATGCTGTGATAACAACAACTCGAAGTTTCTTATCTTCAAATTGTGCTTGTCTTTTAGATAAATTGGACAACAGTTCTGTAAAACGGTCTAGATTGAGATCATTTAAGAAAAGTAATAAAAGATTAACTCCCGATAAATGATCATCCGTGAGTTTGAGTAGACGTCCATTTTCATCCCTCAGCTCAAAAGGCAATGCAAATTCACCGATCCATAAAGGTTGTACATATGCAGCTATTTGACTGGCTGCACGATCGTAGGTAGAGCGTTCTTCTGACATAAGATAACAAATAATTTTTAATCACAATAACATGTTATTTCAATTTGGAAAACTACGAGACACAAGTATGATTATATTGCTGATTGTTATATAAATAATGTGTTAACTTCATATTTCACCAACAATGCTCATCTATAGGATGTTCTAGTGCCTCTGAAAATCAGCAAGTTTTGTCGCTTATAAAAGTAAAACTATTCAACTTCAACATAACAGAGTCGGTGTTAACTTAGGTACTCATTGATGATAACAGCCCAGAATATGCTCACTGAAGCTCAATAGTGTCTGGGTAGTACCAATAAATCCCACAAACATTCGGTATTGTCAAAACAACTCGTGTTAGCCCCGATGAGTCTCTATTAAACGAAAACTGTGACGATTTAAAATGTAAATGGCAGGCTCTGTCATGACAAGTGGCGACCAAGGCAATATCAAAGACGGCTACTATTGCCGTGCTTTTTTTGCACAAGACATTTTGTTGTTTGACTTTGTTGTACGCTCTTGTTTATAGGCTGTGTAGAGCAGCTTAGGAGAGACCTGAGCCTAAAAGCTCAGCGGTTCTTTTCACTACAGTCAGCTATAGACACATAAATGGTTTTGATTTAGCACAAACTTTGCCTAATCTGACGTGGTCCCACCTCAATTAGCCTCTAGTAGGTGAGGGTTTTATGAAAGATAAACTACTAATATCTTCATCAACCTCATCAATAACTCATCACACTTCCCTAGCATTCTTTTGGCACCGACCTCAAAGTCACCTCTTCGCTCCACTATCAATAACTGTAAAGCAAAACATCATTTATCCTATAAATCCTTCATAACTTTTACTATGCATTGCAGCGTTGTTCCTAAGGCTAACCCAGTGTTGTCAATATTTACAGGCAAGATATAAGTTACATCTTCATTTGGACACATATAGATCACAAGATTCATAGATATTAGGTAAACGTTACCACGAGTGCGAACCAAACATTAGTTAGTCCAATAATTGAACCTGATACTAAAAATCTGGCCTTCGATTATCGACAACTTTGGCTAAGACTCGATATTGGAATTGATTTGAGTTTCAATGTTTCCGATTATCACCGCTGAATGGCCCTATGAAATAGCCATTGGTATGGTTGCATGTATAAGGTGCTAGGATTTAAGGTATTTGATAAGAAAAGTATCCTGTCATTTGTAAACTCATATTGTCAAGGCTTACATCTCAACGATACTACCGTTAATGTCCAATTTGGTAATCCTACTGAAACAAGTTATTAGCCTAACAATCTTGACTATGAATAACTTGCCCATAAAAACAGCCTGAACAGTCAACTATAAATTTATAACTTTATTTTTTTGACTCGTTTTCTAACATCACAGGCGACAGTAAGACGATAATATTCTTCGTTAAAGGGTACGGTTCCGTGCCATAGAAATGAAGGGAATAGTATTAGTTTTCCAACTTCAGGTTTTATATATCTGGTCGGTGTGAGTTCAGATTGAAGGTCAATGTTGGGAACACCTACATAAAACCAACCTGCTTTTTTTTTCTCATTTTGAATTTCTTTAGGTAATGTTACGTAAAAGGCAGAGCTTAACCACCCTAAAGGGTGCATATGGTTAGAATGGTACCCCATATCGTGTAACTTAACAGACCATGATCCACTGAAGTAACTCGGTTCATGATTTGTAAAACCGGGGTAGAGACAAATATTTTGTAATTTATTTATCTCTTTAATATATGTTTTTGCATCTTCAATGTACCTTTCAAACTCATCCACTAGATGTGTAATTAATGGATGATTATCATCGAACAAGTTTCCTCTAGTCTGCACACCAAGGTGAAGTGTTTGTTCTAACGGTTGGTGTTTACCTTTATGCAAGACCTGTAAGTATTTATCTAACGCTTGGCAATATGTAGCTGTTGTGCTGAAGCCTTTAGGGGGCTTGATGGTAAATTCAAAGATAAATTTATCAACTGACAATACCGACGTGTCAAACAATAACGGAGCAAGACGTGCACCAGTGTGGCTTAAGGCTAATGCAAACTGATTGTCAGGTTCGAGTTGTAAAACCTTATTCAGTTCTAGGTGAGCCACTTCAAATTCATTACTTTGTAATGCAGTTTCAACAAAATTAAGTCTAGCTTCTGTGGGTATAAATTTAAGAGTGAGTATTTTTTTTTCGAGTTCAAAAGCTTTTTTAATATCACCATTAACCTTACATGCACGGCTAGACAAACCGATAAAGCGAGCATTCAAACGATTCACTTTGCTTAGAGCCTCAACAATCTTTAAAGCTTCTTTATTCAGCCCAAGCCGTATAACTTGTTCAAGATAATCTAATTGCAAATCTACACTGTGTAAAGATGATTCAAATGCTTTTTTATAATGTGTAAATAAGTTTTGATGATCGCCTATTTCCCATTTTAATTCAGTCATGTTTTTATATGACTGTGCATAGGCTGGATTTAAGTTAATCGACTTCTGATAAGCTTCGATTGCCTCATCGTATCGACTTAAATTTGAATATGCATTACCAAGGTTATGCCATATTGCAAATTCATTAATCCCTGCATTTATGAGCTCAAAATAATAATGAATCGCCGTTTCACACTGCCCAGCACTAAAATAAGTTTTTCCCAATTCAAGTTTTGCTGAAGCATCGTTTGGTTCATATTGTATAATAGAGTTTAGCAATGTGATCGCTTGTTCATGTTGCAATAATCCTCGTCTAGCTTGAGCACATAAAAGTATCAAACGTTTAGAATGGCCAAACAATGTGTCTGCTTGATTAGCTACAGAGAGTGCCTCTACATATTCCTCAGTTTCAACAAGCAATGATACAAGGTTATTCCATGCATCCTGATATTTTTCTTCTAATTGGATCGCGTTTTCATAATGTCGACGTGATTTTTTATATTCAGAGGCTCGTTTATACGCATTGCCTATATTATTTTCAGTATTAGGTTGGTTGGCGTTATGCTTCAGAGACTGCAGCATATAACTAATGGCTTTTTGGTAATCTTCAGCCTTATAAGCTAACATGCCAAGTAATTGTAATGCGTTAAAGTCGTTTGCAACGTCTTTTAAATGACACAAATAATATTTTTCAGCTTCTGAAAATTCACCACGATTATGTGCTGCAAAGCCTCTTTGAAGATAATTCAATTCAGTTAATTCTCTTTTTTAAACTTCAAAATCCATGCCACAGGTTTATCGTGTTGACCAAGAACAAATGGTTCGACTGATAATTCTTTAGCTCCTTTTTTTACAAGAGCGTCGACCATTTTAGACATTCTATCTTTTGAAAAAGCGACACTTCTCATGTTGAGAAGCCTCACCTGAGCCTGTTGAAGTTCTTGATGCATATTTTCAAACCATTCAATGACATCTGCGTGGTTATACTTGGCGTATTCCTGTAATAACCTTTTACAACCATTATAACAATGGGCCGTCATACCGGAACTATGCTTAACACAATAAGCATGAACAATAGGTTCAATAGCTGAAAATTCTTTAAAATATGTTTGAGTTCTTGTGGTGTCTTTATTATTGAATGAATTGGCAATTTTTTTAGATAAATCAACAAATGAACTATCAATAAGCAGATCAACACCTTCCAACTCAGTTGCATTTCTATCGTCAATATAACCATTTTTATAATGTACAAGCGCTACAAAATCTCCCTTAAGAGTCATAATTCGCAACGCTTCGTAAAAGCCATCTTCTGTGGAATATTCGATGCCAAACTGACTCAGCACATGTTCAAAACTACTATCTGAAAAAGATAAATTATCACATGAACCTATTTGTACCTGTGCTTGAGGAATATCTTCCTGAAGACGCACAAGAGCAACATTCGAAATATCAACCGCATAGAGATTTAAATAAGTTTGATGACTGACTGAATGAAATATGGAACCTGCACCTGACGCTAAGTCAATTATTCGATCGGTAGGCTGAAAGTCATTAAATATTTGCTTCCAAAACTCAGCTAATTCAGGATGTTTATTGCCTAATTTATCAACAAACACTTCACCTTTTGAACTTTCATATTCCCAGTAGTCAGACCAGTTTTCACTTTGACTCATTGTACCCTCAACAAAAAATAAAAAAGGCGGGCTAAGCCCACCTTTTTGTATTACTTATTTAATTACTAACTAATCAAATTACTTAAATTAGAATTCAGCAGTAAAAGTTATATATCCAGTACGACCGAATACATCATAAGTTGCAGGCCAAGTATTTGCTTGTTGATCGTTATCACCAATTACTGGTGGAGCTTTATCAAGCAAGTTATCAATACCAGCAGTTAAACGGTAATTATCATTGATATAATACGTTCCAGATAAATCAAAGTAGTTATAACCATCGATAGACTCAACAGTGAAAACTGACCCATCATCATCATCGTTAACTTCACCAACATGTCGCCATGCTAACTGAGCAGTAAAGTCATCTGTTGCATATCTTACTGATGTACGATGCTTATACTCTGGGACAGGTTGCCCACAGTTCGCGCCAAAATTACCAGCACATTCGATAAGCTCTCCGCCTTCAAACGGCAAGAAATCACTTTCAGAAGTGAAGGTACCTAGGTAATCAACTGATATATCTCCACCAAAAGCTTCGATATCATAACCCAATATAACATCGACACCTTTAAGGGTAATAGATGCTACGTTTTGGCTTCCAGTCTCAACAAAATCAATCGTACCATCAGCACGTCTGTTTACTGTATTACAGAACTGACCGCCTGCACCAGAACCGGTAACAGAAGGGTCATAACAAGTCGCTAATATATTGTTGGTACCACCACCAAAACTAGCAACCGCATCATCAATTTGAATATCAAAGTAATCAATACTCAACGACATATCTTCACTCACATCGTAAACAAAACCAATTGTTAAGGTTTCTGCTTCTTCTGGAACTAAGTTAGGGTTACCACCGCCAATTGAACGAACTTGACCTGAAGCTGGGTTGATAGCATTACTGAAGACTACGTCAGCTGGAACACCTGTTGCTAAACATATAGCTCTAGTTGCTTCAGTTTGTAATGCCGCAGGGCCGTTTCCAGCACATGGATCAGCTGCGCCAGGGAAACCTTCGCCACGCGGAGAGAATAACTCACCAATATTGGGAGCACGAACTGCAGTATTGAAACCTGCACGTATTCTAAAGGTATCAACAGGTGCCCATGAGCCAGCTACTTTATAGCTGTCTACTGTTCCTGAAGAAGAGTAATCTTCAGAACGATATGCTAATTGCATATCTAATGAATCTGCAAATTTAACACCATCTAGAAATGGCATATCAATTTCAACAAAATAGCCACCTACTGTGAAACCACCAGCAAGAGCAGGCGCTCCGTTAAAACCAGCAATAGTTCCTGCGGCTAAATCTTGAGAAGGTAAGAATTCAAAAAACTCGTTTCTGTGCTCATAACCTACAGCGATACCTACTGCACCGCCGGGTAATTCAAACCAATCGCTAGTGTCGCCAGAAAGTGAAGCACCCCAGATTTTCTGTTCAAATAGTGCCGTTGCTGAAACTGCTGTTCTTAAGAACTGAGCCGATTCTTCAGAGATATTACCTTCACCAAAAATATTTAGTGGTGAACAAGCTGATGTAGAGCCACTGGCTGAGGCATCTGCACAAGACGGATTACCATCTGCATCAAGTATTACTTGCCCAGCATCATCTGTTGCTAACAATAACGACTGGTCAAAACGACCACGGTTAACGTTACCTAACTGTGCGTTAGCATTCTGCGATTTTGCTGTTTGATAAAATACATCATAGAACCAGCTAGAATCACCAACATTGCCACGAGCACCTACTTGGAATTGATAAGAAGTGTAAGCATCTTCTGAACGACGAGGACCAACTTCTTGCAAACGACGACGTAATAAACCGCCACCAGCTTCGTCAGCAATGCCGTCCATATCTGTGTCGACATCTAAACCAATAGCATCAGAAATTATCTGTTGCGCTTCTGAAGTAATAAAAGGGTTTCCGTCTAGTGTAAAAGTAGAGGTTTGAAAGATAGGAGTAGGAGCCAGTTGCGAAGGAACACGGCTGTCTGTGAACATATACTTGCCATAGAACTCTAGGCTTTCACTAACTTCATAAGTACCTAGCACGGTTGCCTGATGACGTTCTTGAGGTAATTGAATGTAGTTTACTGGGGCATAATTATAAAAGTCATTAACCTCACCGCTACTTACAAATGGACGAATACCGCCATCTTGGCCAAAAATTATTCCAGCATTATCAGGAGAAAATGCTGCAAAACCGCCGTTAAATATTGCTGTTCCTGGAACACCACTAGAACCACCTGGCTCTAAACCGCCATCACCATCATCAAACAATGCAGTGGTGGCAAAATCACGGTCGCCTTGGAACAAATCATCACGGTCTGTATAACTTAGATTAAACACAAGGTTACCTTTGCCTTCAGCAAAGTTGCCACCCAAAGTGAAATCAACGTTAAAAAGACCTGCATCGCCGCTTTCAGTTTCTTTATAGCCTGAAGAAATCTGAACACCTTCGAAGTCATTTTTTAGTTGAAAGTTAACAACACCAGCAATCGCATCAGAGCCATATATGGCCGATGCACCACCAGTTAATACTTCAACATTTTTTATCAATGCAGTAGGGATTGAGTTTAAGTCAACAGTACCGCCTCTACTAGTTGGAACTGTTCGCTTTCCATCTATCAATACTAAAGTTCTGTTGGCACCTAAACCACGTAAATCGATTGACGCAGTTCCGTCACCTGGGTTATTTGATGTTCTGTCAAGACCTGGTATTACCTGAGGAAGAGTATTCAGTAAAGCTTCAGTGTTAAACGTAGCGCTTAATTCGAACTGTTCAGCGCCTATAGAGGCGACGGGGGCGTTTGCAGCGAACTCTGCACGTCGAATACGAGACCCAACAACAGATACTCTTTCTATTGACTTTTCTGCACTATCTGTATTTTCTTCTTGAGCTAATGCCGCTGTAGGAGCTAAGGCAGATGCCGCTCCGCAAACGACTGCTAGACGAATGGCTTTCGCCAATTTTGAATTTGTAAACATGTATGTCTCCCTGGACCACAATTTTAGTGTGTTTTGTCGTTGAAACGACTTTTAATAACAAGGTAGTGAACCTCTAGACGATAATATACGCAATTAGGTCGGTTGGTCAATAAGATGAGTGGCATAGATTATTAGATACAACCAATCAAGCAGCATATTGCATTAAACTAGTAAAAAATTGTTTACAATTTTATAACATGACTATCATTTTTTTAAAGTGATTTCAGCAACTAACTCACTGTTGGAGGTGCGTTATTAGATTTGTAAACGTGCCAAAAGTGTAAAGTCTCAAGCAAAATAACTTTATAATGTATATATTGAATATCAAAATATACATTATAAAGGGTAACAATATGAAGTTAGACGATGATATTCACAACTACTATGAACATTTGGTATTAGAAAGAATTGAGATTTTGGGTTTGAGTAAGTCAAAAAATGAAGATTATTTGGCAGACCTATGCTGCCTTGCACTCAATCAGATCCCACCCCGATACATTCGATTTGAAGTGGATATGTCGTTTTATCTGCACCAAAGTGAACGTCAACAAATGGAAATGAATGCCCTAAACGCTGTGAGTCAAGCCATTAGCTTTTTAGACCAAACAGAATTAGAAAGAAATTAATGATGTTGAATGAAAATTTTGGTGGCGACCCCCCAGCCACACCTCGGCACATGAGTCCTTTGCTGCGGCTGCTCCCTTCCGGGTCTGACCGGGTTCACAAATTATCATTGCGAAGGAACCGAAAGGTCACCATTGAAAATCTCTAACTGAAGCTTTCGCATCTCGTTAGAGCGGGCGCATTATGAACAAAGCTCATGTCAGATGCAACCCACTATTTGCGACAATTTTCACAAAATCCAACAATTAACCCTGTTT
>OOFU01000155.1_pt1 | contig 10682 bp, 10 predicted proteins | sample 1670361 | NCBI WGS metagenome assembly OOFU01 (sample SAMEA98145418, study PRJEB22522) | marine metagenome | biome: marine biome; feature: marine water body; material: sea ice | place: Arctic Ocean | collected 14-Sep-2015 | depth 1.3 m
GAGTCATCTCCGTCAGAATATATTTAATTAGCGACCCAAAGTAATAATCACAGCTTCGCGTTTCCAGAACAGTAAAAAACGCTTTTGTTCTACTAGCTGGAAAGCGAGTATCCAGCCATTTGTAGCCTCTTTGTTGAGAGCAATTTCCATCTTCTTTATTGGGATTCCTGATGCTCCTAGAAATATTGTTCCTAAACCACCCTCAACTATATGAAGCACTTTATACTCTTTAAAAACCATTTTTCTTCCTCTTGAATTATGCTTCAATGATAAATGACTTCGTTCGTGAGAAGCGCGCCACTTTGAAGCCTGAACGCCCAAATAACAGGCTAAGTAGTAGTTGGATAGAATTGTGTATCGAAGCGACACATAGCCAACTGTTACGTGTCCTTGTTGATTTTCTAATTAGGCGAACTAGGCGCCGATCAACAATAACCCAGAACCAAACAAACTACACCCCAAAGTAAATAGAGCAAACTTAGAAATAAAGTTAACTCGTATTCAAACGATAAGAGGTCTGTTAGGGATATTGTAAAAAGAGCAATAGTTACATTAATTAGATCAATTGCTAACTTTTGAAATGCACACATAACTTGCTTCCAACTGCGAGTTAATAAAATATTATTTTCGTCAGAAGCAATACTAGCCGTCTATTTCGTTCCACCAAAAACATGTGCAGTAACAGCCAACAAACTAAAAAAGGCAACGACTAGTACGAAGATATTCATACTCATATAGTCCATTAATAAGTGCAGTAAACATGTTTGCCTGACGCGTAACTCAGTAATATAAGACAAACAATTAAGAATAAAGAACAGCCGCTTTTAATCTGACAGTATATCATTACCCACTTAGCATCAAATATTATGAATGAAAGGAAATTACGATGGCCCTACTCAAAAACAGCTCGTCACAGCTGAGGACACACAGTATTACGACATTGTTTCCCGCTGTGTATGTCGCAGTTACCTGCGTGGTATCTGTTCTCATGTAGAGAAATCCCCGACATTTTGGCCGTTGAGCGCAAGGTTGCGGCAGCTACATAGAAAATTGCTTTGAACGCCCTACCCTTTTTGTATAGTGAGTTCATTGATCAACCGCTAAACAATAAGAGCTCTTTTCAACGGGTTCGTTGTCAACAAAAAATTCTTGTCGTTTTGACTCGTGCTGAAGTTGCTAAACTCTTGTCAATTTACAGGGCACAACTTTATTGAATACATCATTTTTTATGTCTCTGGTTTACGTCGAGTAGAAGCGACCAGGTTACGTGTCAAAGATTTCGACTTTGATCATCTGAAAATTCAGGTTTGGAATGGTAAAAGGCTTTAGTATCGTTTAACGACACTAGCGCCCGAGTTGAAAGCAGCTAATCTAAAACAATCCCATAAAACACAACGCCGTAGCCAGACTAGTGTGATTAATTTGGTATGGGGTCTCTGCACGGGTCGCGGGCTTGCCTTGATATGCAATACCCAAGCCGGCTAGCGCTATCATTGGAATATCATTTGCGCCATCGCCTATTGCACAGCATTCGACTGGATCAATACCAAGCTTAGCCGCAATCGACAACAACAATTCTCGTTTTGAGTTCGCATCGACTATGGGTGCTAGTACGCCACCCGTTAAGATTCCATTATGAACTTCTAGTCTATTGCTATGGACTTCATCAAACCCTAGTCGCTGCGCAACCGGGCAGGCAATGGTATCGAAGCCACCACTAATCAGGACGGTATATATCCCTGCTTGTCGAGATTTCTGCAATAGCTGCTCAGCCCCTAGATTGACACGAAAGTCATTCGACATGTCAGTAAACGCTTGCTCAGACTGTCCTTTTAGTAATCCCACCCGTCTTTTTAACGACGTTTCGAAATCTATTTCACCTCGCATTGCCTGCGCTGTTATAGCCGCAACCTGCTGGCCAATACCGACCGCTTGCGCTACTTCGTCGAGTGTTTCTGCATCTATGATTGTCTTGTCCATATCGCAAATCAATAATTTTTTAATGCGTTGGTTCACTGGTTGAACAGCAATATCAACGTCTGATAACTGACTATTAAGCGTTTTAAAAATTTGCCAAGCAGTCAAACTGGTAGTGTTGAATTCCAAGTCATGAACGACTCCTGTTGAGACGTACCGATCGAGAACGATAGCCTGTGCTGTGTTCTCGATCAGCTGCCTTACAACCTGTACCTGTGACTCAAAGCTATGCGAATCGAAAGCACTCGACCCACAGAGCGTGAGCACAAAAGCCTGCTCATCATTCTGGCCCTCGACAGCCCAGTCGGGTGGCTTACTCTGCGTTTGAGCTTTCATAACTTGAGACGGCATCACAGGGTTCAGATTATAACGATGGAAAGTTGAGATATTTAACTATGTTGATATTGGTCAAAGCACGTAATTTTTGCATCGCATCATCACTTGGCTGCGCATCTATTTCGATTAGTGCGATGGCTTTGCCGCCATTTGCTTTCCGTCCTAGATGCAAGTTAGCAATGTTGATATTACTAACGGCTGCGGATGTACCGAGATCACCAATGACACCCGGCTTATCCTGATTGGTAATATAAAGCATGTGCTCGCCTAACTCCGATTCAAGCGGAATACCTTTCACATCAATGACTCGTGGTCTTTGCTGGATCAAGGTGCCACAAATGCTGCGCGTCCTCGATTCAGTTTTTACGGCTACGGTAATCCTGCAAGGATACTCGTCCTTACCTTCTCTTAACGCCTCTATCAAATCGATATTGCGTTCCTTCGCCACCTCACGTGCATTAACCGCATTAACATAACTGCTGTGATGTTCGAGTAACGATTGAACGACCTGCGTAGTTAATGGGGACACATTGAGAGCATTGGCGTCTCCGCCATAAGTAACGGTGAGCGATTTGATTGGATCATCCGTTAACTGACCGACAAATGAACCCAGGCGCTGTGCAAGCTGCAAATAGGGTTTCAACTGTTTTGCTTCCTCTGCACTCAGGCTAGGTGCATTCAGCGCATTATTAATAGCACCACCTAACAGGTAATCACTCATTTGCTGAGCGACCTGAATCGCTACCTTTTCCTGAGCTTCAACCGTAGAAGCCCCTAGGTGCGGTGTACAGATAATATTAGGCAATCCAAATAGCGGATTCTCTTTGGCTGGCTCTACTTCATAGACGTCAAGTGCAGCACCTTTAATATGCTCACTTTTTAAGGCCGCGAATAAAGCTAGTTCATCGACTAGACCACCACGAGCACAATTAATTAATAGACTGCCACGCTTCATTTTATTGATTGCCGAGGCATTGATAATATTCGCCGTTTCGGCTGTTTTTGGTACGTGTAACGAAATAATATCCGACGTCGTCAAGAGTGTGTCTAAATCGACTTTATCGACGCCAATTTTGTCGGCTCTTTCTTCTGTTAAGAATGGATCATAAGCCTGTACTCTCAGCCCATAGCCGATCGATTTTTTTGCGACTATCGAGCCAATGTTACCTGCACCGATAATACCAAGCAATTTTCCGGTTAGTTCCATGCCCATAAACTTCGACTTTTCCCACTTGCCTTCATGGGTCGACTGGTTCGCCTGCGGAATATGACGCGCCAATGATAACATCATCGCCATCGCATGTTCGGCCGTGGTGATCGCATTACCGAACGGCGTGTTCATAACGACTACACCGCGCTTGGTACAAGCGGGAACGTCAACATTATCGACACCAATACCGGCACGGCCAACCACCTTCACCTTAGTGGCATGGCTCAGTAGCTCTTCGGTTATCTGGGTCGAGGATCGCAGTGCAATACCATCAAAATCACCCACCATATCGAAAAGTTCTTGTTCCGATACTTTTCCAGGATGAATTGCTTCAATGCCGCGTTCTTCAAAGACAGCGAGGGCCAAGCTCGACATTACGTCGGCTATTAAAACTTTAGGTTTTACACTATTGGTGCTGTTCGTTTTTTCTTTAGTCATTTCATGTCACCTTGTTGTTTTGTTGTTTGAAGTTAGCGAACGCCCAATCTATCCAAGGCGTCAAAGCAATTGGATCAGCGGTTTCTACGGTGGCACCACCCCAGATACGAAAGCCTGCTGGTGCGCTGCGATAGTTCGCAATATCTAATGCGCAGTTTTCCTCTGTTAACCAACTAAGCATCAAATTAATAGCTTGCTGCTGTTCGTTGTTTTCAAGTTGATTGAATTCAGGGTCAATAATTTTTAAACACATGGAAGTGGGTGAGCAAGTATCGGGGGCAATCGCCAACCAGCCGACCCAAGGTGTTCGTTGAACCCACTGATCTATAATGTCGAAATTTTGATTGGTCCGCTGCCAAAGTGACTCAACACCGCCGATGCGGTCTGCCCAATCAAGTGCGGCGTGTAAATCTTCTACCGCCAACATACTGGGGGTATTGATGGTTGCGCCTGAAAAGATGCCCTCGACTAGTTTTTGCTTTTTGGTTAATTGGAATATTTTAGGTAACGCTCTCGGAGGCGTATAGCTTTCTAATCGTTCAACTGCTTTGGGGCTAAGTGCGAGCATGCCGTGTGCTCCTTCACTGCCTAGCACCTTCTGCCAAGACCAGGTGACGACATCGAGTTTAGAAAAATCAATTGGCATTGCAAAAGCAGCAGACGTTGCATCGCATAACACCAGACCGTCACGATCAGTATCGAGCCAGTCAAGATTTGGAACCCGCACCCCACTGGTTGTGCCGTTGTAAACCATAACAACATCGTTATCCGAATTTATTTGGGACAGGTCTGGCAGGTCACCATACTCGGCTGAGTACACATTCAGTTCAGACAACCCAAGTGTGCCAAGATCATTCGCCCAATCGGAAGAAAAACTGTCCCACACTAATGCATCGACAGCCCGAGCACCTAGCATTGACCACATTGCAATTTCGAATGCGCCGGTATCTGAACCAGGTACTATCGCGAGTTTCCAATCAGCAGGTAGCTTAAGTAATTGATGAGAACGTGAAATTGCGTCGCTGAGACGTTGCTTGGGTTGTTTAGCACGATGGCTTCGACCCAGCTGAGTGAGATTGAGGTGGCTGATATCCCAGCCCGGATATTTCTTACAGGGTCCCGAAGAAAACCGTGGATCTTGCGGGCGCAAGCTCGGTTTCTCGGGAAAGCCATTGGCTTTCTCGATCATGATATAACCTCTAGTTATTGGGTGGTTTGCTCCACCAGGCAATAATAGGCTAACATAGATGAAGAGAAATCGCGCACTAGTTTTTGTAGACCGAAATCAACTATGGTTATAGTAATTTTTTTAAACGTTGTTTTTTTAAAGGTACTCTAGGAGTTGAAACTGTCTTCCCAAGTGAAGTTTCATTACCCCTTCTGGTTATTCGCTTTTACTTTTTTCAACCTTAAACTAATTAAAGCCTCAAAAGCAAGTTACATTGGTGACAACAACGTTTTATTCGGTATTTCCGAAAACAGATTAATCAAGTCAGCGGTTAAAAACTGTCAATATACAATTGCTCAACCTTCTCTCTCGCCCAGGGCGTTTTGCGGAGGAATTTTAAGCTTGATGAAATACTCGGATCGCTATTAAAACACTTGATATCAATTCGTTGACCCAATGCCTCCCAACCAAACTTATCAAAAAGCTGAGTCACTACTTCCTTTAGAGTAACGCCATGCAAAGGCTCTTTCGACGTTTTTTTATTAGTCAATCAAATCACCTTTTTATTGTCTGCGTATTTACTTGGCTTTATCTGAATCAAGATTGGCATGTTGTCATAAAAATCGAACTATACAATCAATAGTTCAATATTATATCGCCCGCCGGTGCTCTAACCGCCAAATAACAATAATAGTTTAGGTCATTAACAACATCATTCAACTACGGCTAAGGACTTAGCGTAGGTCAGCAATAATATCTATTTAACATCCCTATCCAATGGGTTACAGCTCTTCAATGACATGCATTTATTATGTGGTAGTTTTCATTATGAATCGACTAAGCCATCTTGCTAATCACTATAATTAATACAATTTCTGTGTTCTCTATTTGGCGCACACCGATAGATAGATTATTATCCACCTTAAAGTAGCTAACCAAAAAAACGGAATCCATGGCATCACTACAAGACCAATTACTCAAAGCTGGCGTGATTAATAAAAATAAGGCCAAGAAAGTCAAAAATGACCAGCATAAACAGGCCAAGGTTGTACGCAAAATGGGCGGAAAAACCGTCAATGAAGCCAAAGCAGCCGTCGTCAGTGAGCAAACTAAAAAAATTGAACGTGATCGCGACCTGAATTTAAAGAAACAACAGGACGCTAACCACAAATCGATTATTGCTCAAATCAAGCAATTAATTGACCTTAATAAAATAAAGGGTAACAAGGGTGATATCCATTATAGCTTTGTATACGATAACAAGGTCAAACACATCTTCGTAACCAGCGAAATACAAGACCATCTCAGTAAAGGGCGACTGGCCATTGTCACCTTATTAGGCAATAAAACTGAAAAATTTGAAGTAGTGCCTGCTGCCATCGCTGAAAAAATCGCCCAGCGTGATAGTGACTATATCGTTCAGTTAAATGACAAAGAGTCCTTCAGCGAGATCGAAGACGATGCCTATGCTGACTATCAAATTCCTGATGATTTAATGTGGTGAGTACTCAATTCAACCTAATTAATGACCCCGACTATCGTCCCAACGTTGGTATTATGTTGGTCGATAACAATCGCCGAGTACTCGCTGGTGAAGCGTTCCATTATCGTGACGAATGGATGATGCCCCAAGGCGGCATTGATGATGGCGAAACCACGCTACAGGCAATGCAACGTGAATTATTTGAAGAAACTAGCCTGTTACCAGAGCAGGCCCGAGTAGTTAAAGAGCATGACAAGTGGTTGAGCTATCGGTTTAGAGAACCTTTGAAAAAAGACGGCATTTTATATATAGGCCAACGCCAAAAGTGGTTTTTACTGGAATATAACGGGCCACTGCCTGATGCCGATAAAACTCAAGATAAGGAGTTCACCCAGTTTGACTGGGTAACGCCTGAGTGGCTAATCGACAACACAACGCGATTTAAAGCGGAGGTTTATAAAATTATTTTTGCCGAATTCAATATGTTGACACCCTAACCAATCGATAAACTTAGCTCTATTTTCGATTGTCGAAGACGCCTTTGACATACATCCCGACAACGAAGAACCATTGCAACAAGACAAAGTACAAAAGATTCTTCTGGATTTCATAACCTGCGTTGACCGAATCCTTATAACTAAATATTGGCCGACCGCCAATATTGAGATCGTAAATAACTGGCTCTTGCTCTAACCGGCCATGGAATAAAATTTGTACAGGGAGGCCCAGTGTCCAATCTTTTTTAGCGTCACTACAGTCGATACCTTCCACACCAAAGCTTAACCACACAGTCGATTCGACGGTTTTCAAACTATGCACCTTGCGATTTTTTTTACAGCCAATATCGGCTAAAGTTCCATAGAGCGGAGTCAAGCTCTGCTTCGCAACCACTTTATCATTCGATGAAATGAGGACAAAATAAATAAGTGCTGCAGTTCCCAGCATAGCAACTACAATAATTGGTGAAATACGCTTAAGGACTTTTTTGTTCATATAGAAGGTACCAGTTTGTATTACTTAACGAGCATGACTAATGGCCATAACGACTGGCTTCACCAACGCAAGTCCAACTAACGACACAGCAACAGCAATCCAGATCCAGATGCTATGTTGCTCGCCATAAAATATAATACCCAAAACCACACCCGAAATGGTGATTATATAAGCACATTGACTAGTGAATACTGCCCCTGCGATTTTAATCGTGTAAAAATACAGCGCGTATGCGAAACCACTGCCAATTGACGCCCCAATGACGCCATAGCCCGCTGGTGTTAAAAGCCATGTGACTGGTTCAGACACGCCCAACCATAAACCAACCGGCAACATAACAAAGGCTGCAACAATGTTTGAGCCACACAGCAACTCGGTAACATCGATCTTTGGATCGACTTTATGTTCGATATAAACACCTTCAATCGCATAGCTAAAGGCACAAGAAACAGCCAGTAAAATCCACAGATTAGCATCTTCACTGGCGAACCCTTGATCGGGAAGGACCAACAACAAGATAGCAATCATGCCAAAAACAATACCAAAAACTCGCCTTATAACGACTTTTTCAAGTTTCAAAACCAACATAATCATATAGCTGAACAGCGGTATAGCCGAAATGCTAATCGACAGAATTCCAGCCGTCAGATGAAATGCTGCATAATAATAAGCCAAATTAGGAAAGGAAATACCGACAACGGCGAGTACTGCGTAGTGAACCAAATTAGCCCGTTGAAAAACCGCCTGTTTTGAAATCACTCGATAAACAACAAATAGAACGGCTGTTATTACCGCCTGCCAGATTGCTATGCCTATTGGATGAGCACCCTCTGATGTTGCAAGCAAAATCAGTGAAAAAACGCCGCCCCAAATAGCACCCGCAACAATAATTAAGGCATAAGACAGATAGATTGGTTTTGACATCAATGAGCTAACTCTGATGGATAACACTTAAAGCAGAAATAACGCAATCCTGCCTTTTAGTCTTTGAGACTAATCGTATTTAGTGGAACAATAAAACTGGGATTTTACACGATGCAAGCATTGCTGATGTTGTTGACCCAACAAACAGGTTGCGAATATGTGAATGACCATAACCACCCATTACCAACAGGTCGAACCCATCGGTTTCGACATGCCGTGATATCACTTCTTCCGGCTGCCCTTGCTCGGTACGAAAATCAACAGACAAACCTGCGCTACGCAGCTGATCAGCAGCTTGCTGAATCCTCTGTCCACCTTTAGATGACTCAGGACCAACCGCTAATAATTGGCATTCGATATCTTTGAAGACAGGACTATGGGCTAGATGATCGATTGCCTTGTTGACACTATTGCCACCATCAAAAGCAACTAATAGTCGATTAATAGGCTTAAACACACGTGAGGCAACCAGCACTGGCTTTTTACTAGAACGCACAACATGTTCAAGATTCATGCCCAGATGTGGCATATTATGTTCGGCAGAAATACCTCGTTTTCCAATAACAAGCAGGTCGGCACCCTGGTCACTTTCTTCGACTGTCTCCACGATTTCACCATGGCGCAAACGAGTGGTGATGGCCTCAATGCCATCTTCATGTAGTCTGATTTTAGCCACATCGAGAATGCCTCGGCCTATCTTATGCGACAATTTGGCTTTTTGAGCATCAAGCTCAACTAGCTCTTCCATTAAGGCGGTTCTGGCGCCGAACCCAATACTGCCACTTAGATTGGATGCATCATCACCAGCACTTTGCTGCCGCGCTAATACATGCACTAGATCGACTGACGCATTGGTCTTTTTGGCGAGCCAAGCCGTGTGATCACAGACACTTTGCGCGTAGACTGAGCCATCGACCATAGCCATTATTTTATTTATAGAATACATTGCTTAATGCCCCAATAAACGCTCTAAAGCGCCTGGTTTATCGTGTTCGCCTAACTTATCGACGATGGTTTCACTGGCTTCGTTTAGCCCGACTATTTCAACTTCCGCACCTTCTCGACGGAATTTCAAGACCACCATATCCAACGCGGTGACACTGGATATATCCCAGATATGAGCATTACTCACATCAATTGTGACATTTTCGAGTGCTTCTTTAAAATCAAATGATTCTGAAAACTCATTGGCTGAGGCAAAAAACAATTGACCTTCAACTAAATATCTACGTGACATACCGTCATCTGCAAGTGTCGATGTAATTCGAAATATTTGTGCAATTTTCCAAGCAAAGAAAAGCCCTGAAAACAAGACTCCGGCGAGAACACCTAACGCCAAATTATGAGTCGTTACAACGACGCCCACAGTCACTATCATGACTATCGAAGAACTCCGTGGGTGATGTTTCAGGTCACGAATAGATGACCAACTAAAAGTACCAATAGACACCATTATCATAATCGCAACGAGCGCCGCCATTGGGATTTGCTTAACCCAGTCACCCAGAAAAACAATCATGATGAGCAAAAAGATGCCCGCAGAGAAAGTCGATAAACGACCTCGACCACCGGACTTAACATTGATCATCGATTGACCAATCATCGCACAACCTGCCATTCCGCCGATAAATCCAGTAGCCGTATTAGCTATGCCCTGACCGATACACTCTCGATTTTTATTACTTGAAGTATCGGTTAACTCATCCACTATCGACGCAGTCATTAATGATTCTAGGAGTCCAACCGCAGCAACAGCCGCTGAGTAAGGCAGAATAATCATCAATGTTTCGAGGTTAAGTGGAATTTGTGGAATTAGAAAAATGGGTAATGTCGATGGTAGATCACCCATATCGCCAACCGTTCGAATATCCCAACCCAACCAGATTGACAGCCCGGTTAACACCAAAATACAGACTAGAGGTGATGGAACCATTTTTGTCACTAAAGGTAGAAGATAGATAATCCCCAACCCTGCAGCCACTAAGATGTAGGTGAGTGCTGGCACATGGATCAATTCGGGTAACTGCGCCATAAAAATGAGAATCGCTAGGGCGTTCACAAAGCCAGTCATCACCGATCTGGAAACGAACTTCATGACGTATCCCAGCCTCAGCATGTCTGCGACAATTTGCAATATTCCCGCTAGTACAGTC
>OOFU01000161.1_pt1 | contig 10607 bp, 10 predicted proteins | sample 1670361 | NCBI WGS metagenome assembly OOFU01 (sample SAMEA98145418, study PRJEB22522) | marine metagenome | biome: marine biome; feature: marine water body; material: sea ice | place: Arctic Ocean | collected 14-Sep-2015 | depth 1.3 m
TTATAAGAGTCGCTAAGCGTGAAGATGTACGAGAGTGACAAAGAAACTAATGCAAAAATTGATAGTAGTGTTACAGACAAGAAAAAAGAAGGCGTAATGAGCGAAATGACTAAAAAATGGTACGGCGTAGACTACGCAACTGTTAAGTAACTGAACAAACTAAATAGTTCAGACCATTTTTAAGGTTCGAAATGGTCTGAACATTTAACCAATTACTCTAAAGTAGGGGCGCGTTTTGATTCAGGATACGGTAACAGAAGACATACTACTTAGAAAACCCCGGTTTATCGGTCTTCTATTCGCTATAATTTTACTCGTATTTGTTATCTTCGACCCATCGCAATCATTGATGGGTAGCTTACTTGAACCCGCACTTGGCGACCCGGCTCAAAGTGGCTTTTACGGCAGACTTGTCACATCGTTAATGTTGTCAGCTCTATTGGTCCTAAACCTGGTAATCATCAGTTTCATACCCCGATTTGGATTCCAGGTAGTCGTAGTCTGGATTCAATTATTAATTCTATTTCTAACCTTTTTTTACAGCTTTGACCTCAGTTTTGAATTTATCCAGAGTAAAATCTGGTTCATGATCACCCAAGGTATATTTACTACCTTGTACGTTTCTGCAATCTCAATTGTAATAGCCTCTTTCATTGCGATCATAGGTGCCATTGCAAAGATGTCATCGAATGGCTTTGCCTACGCCATAGCCAGTTTTTATACCTCATTCTTTCGTGGCTTGCCTTTATTAATGCAAGTCTATTTGATCTACCTTGGTTTCCCTCAAATTGGTTATGTTATTGATGCCGTCCCAGCAGGCATCATTGCATTGTCGCTTTGCTACGGCGCTTACATGACCGAGATTTTCCGCGCTGGTATCATGAGTATCGACGCTGGTCAGTGGGAAGGATCACGCGCACTGGGCTTTAAGTTTGGTCTGACCATGCGCAAGATAATTTTACCGCAGTCTATTCCATTAATTATTCCACCCACCGGAAATCAATTTATTGCGATGCTCAAAGACAGCTCGTTGGTATCCGTAATCGGTGTTTGGGAGCTGATGTTTCTCGCCAGAACGCTGGGTAATAAAACTTTCAATCACATGGAAATGTTGATCACCGCAGCCATGCTTTATTGGATGATGACCATGATATTAGAACTTATTCAGTCACGTATCGAACGCAAATATCAAAAACGACAGTCGAGATAAGCCATGCCTGAAACAAACCAAAATATACAAGGGCCTATTATTTCCATTAAGGAAATGAACAAATATTATGGCGACTTCCATGCACTGACCGATATTGACCTCGAGGTTAGTATTGGTGAACGAATTGTTATTTGTGGCCCTTCAGGGTCGGGCAAATCGACACTTATCAGATGCCTAAACCGCCTTGAGGCACACCAGTCAGGCTCGGTCAATGTGAATGGTGTTGAGCTACATCAACACATGAAAGATATCGATAAAGTTCGATCCGAAGTCGGCATGGTATTTCAACATTTCAACCTGTTCCCACACATGACTATTTTAGAAAACTGCACTGCTGGCCCGATGTGGGTTAATAAAGTATCACCATCAGAAGCCCACGAAACAGCCATGAAATATTTGAAACGCGTTAATATTCCTGAGCAGGCAGATAAATATCCTGCCCAACTATCCGGCGGGCAACAGCAGCGCGTCGCAATTGCCCGCAGCTTATGCATGAATCCAAAAGTTATGCTATTCGATGAGCCGACCTCAGCGCTTGATCCCGAAATGGTATCCGAGGTACTCGACACAATGACCGCTCTAGCTGAAAGTGGAATGACCATGATATGCGTTACTCACGAAATGGGCTTCGCTAAGAAAGTAGCTGACCGGGTGATATTTATGGATGAAGGTAAAATTGTCGAGTCGAACGAGCCGATAGCCTTCTTCGAAAGTCCACAATCAGACCGAACCAAGAAATTCCTTAGTCAGGTACTGGTTCATTAAAGACACTTGAGTCTTATCAAAATAACTTAATATTATTTGGTCTGACTTAAATTTTAGGACGGTCCTTGAATTCAACTACGACTTCATAGCTTAGGTGTCTTTAAGAAATAACCGTTCACCAATCGTTGATTTTCTAGAATCTCACCCAATATCTTAGAATTCAACTTTCATTCTGTCGCCCAAGACAATTAGAGGTATATTTTTGGAACAATACAGAGGTACAACCATACTCTCAATTAGACGAGGTAATCGCGTCGTCATTGGCGGGGATGGCCAAGTCAGCATGGGCAACACGGTAATGAAAGGTAACGCCAAAAAAGTTCGGCGCCTTTATAAAGATCAAGTCATCGCAGGCTTTGCTGGCGGTACAGCCGACGCATTTTTGTTATTCGAATTATTTGAAGGCAAACTCGATAAGCATGGTGGCCAGATGATACGCTCAGCAGTCGAGCTAGCGAAAGAATGGAGATCCAGTAGAGCACTGCGTCGCCTCGAAGCATTACTATGCGTCGCAAATCACGAAGCCTCGCTGATCATTTCCGGCAATGGCGACGTAATCGAACCCGAAGACAGCCTAATGGCTATTGGTTCAGGTGGCCCTTATGCACAGGCAGCGGCAAAAGCCATGCTCGACACCACTGACCTGAGCGCACATGAAATTGTGAGCAAAGGCTTACAGGTCGCTGGTGATATCTGTATTTATACCAACCACAACCATAGCTTCGAAGAGCTAGACTACAACGAGGCCTAAGCGTGGACAGTAAGCTATTAACTCAATCTCCGATGACTCCGCGTGAAATCACACAAGAGCTAGATAAGCACATTATTGGCCAAGACGATGCGAAGAGAGCCGTCGCTATTGCGTTGCGAAACCGCTGGCGTCGACAGCAGGTCAGCGAGTCGTTACGCAATGAAATCACCCCAAAAAACATCTTGATGATGGGCCCAACCGGTGTTGGTAAAACTGAAATTGCGCGCCGACTCGCTCGCCTTGCACATGCCCCATTCATAAAAGTAGAGGCAACCAAATTCACCGAAGTCGGTTATGTAGGACGCGATGTCGAATCTATTATTCGTGACCTGGTAGAAGTATCGATCAAGCAAACACGTGAAGCAGAAGTCAGTCGAGTACGCCACCTCGCAGAAGATGCCGCTGAAGAAAAAGTGCTGGATGCACTACTACCCAGCCCCACTGATTTTGATAAGGATGCAGAGGATAAAACTGCCAACGGAACGCGCCAAAAATTCCGTATAATGTTACGCGAAGGCAAACTCAACGATAAAGAAATTGAAGTCAATCTACAGGCGCAACCCGTAGGTGTAGAGATCATGGCCCCACCGGGTATGGAAGACATGACCAATCAATTACAAGGCCTTTTCCAGAACATGGGCAACCAGAAAACCAAAACTCGCAAACTGCGGGTTGAGGAAGCCTTAAAGATAATCACCGATGAAGAAGCGGCAAAGATGATCAACGAGGATGAGCTAAAGCTCACTGCTCTCGAAAATGCCGAACAAAATGGCATTGTCTTTATTGATGAAATTGACAAGGTTGCTAAACGCCAGGAATCAGCGGGCGGTGGTGACGTTTCTCGTGAAGGTGTGCAACGCGATTTACTGCCGCTAGTCGAAGGCTGCACCGTTGCCACCAAAGCAGGCACGATAAAAACTGATCACATTTTATTTATCGCTTCGGGTGCTTTCCATATTTCAAAGCCTAGCGATTTAATTCCGGAACTACAGGGCCGCTTACCTATTCGAGTTGAATTATCGGCCTTGACTGTCGACGACTTCGTACGCATCTTGCGCGAACCAGACGCGTCACTGACCGAACAATATATGGCGTTGATGGCAACCGAAGGAGTTACCTTAATTTTTTCAGAAGACAGTCTGGCCCGTATCGCCGAAGTCGCCTGGCAGGTAAACGAAAAGCAGGAAAATATTGGTGCTAGGCGGCTTCATACTGTCATGGAACGTCTACTCGAAACAATCAGCTTCGAGGCATCAGACCTGCCCGACCAAACCATTAATATCGACGCCGATTATGTCAATGAGCATTTAGGTGAACTCTCACTCGAAGAAGACTTAAGCCAGTACATACTGTAGGAGTTACACTTGAAACCAAACGAAATAAATTTCCACAAAGTCTCTCGCGTCCTCGAACTGAGCTTCGATGGCGGCCTGAACTTCAAGTTTACGGCCGAATTTCTGCGAGTTCACTCGCCTTCAGCCGAGGTACAAGGGCACGGTCCAGGGCAGGAAACGCTGCAGCTAGACAAGCATGACGTCAATATTGGCAACATCGAACCGATTGGTCACTATGCTATAAAATTACATTTTGACGACGGTCACAGCACTGGAATTTATAGCTGGAACTACCTTTATGACCTCGGCAAAAACTACGACACCAAATGGCAAAAATACCTCGATAATTTAGCTCAAGCAGGTCATAAGCATCCGTCGCTTTCATAACAGCTGCCTGTCACTATGCTTGAAGAAAAGCACCTGATAAAACTGGCGTCTATGCCGATGCCCTTCGGCAAATACGCGGGGAAAACCCTAATTGACCTACCCGAGACCTATCTCATTTGGTTTGCCAATAAGGGCTTCCCTGAAGGAGAACTTGGGCAGTTGTTAGGCTTGTGTCTCGAAATAAAGACCCAGGGTGTCGATGAGGTGGTTCAGGGACTTAAGCATAGGATTAACAATCGGCAAAAAATTTAATCGCCTTAATATTATACGAACTTAACCCTTTTACATTCGGGTTATCTAAATTTAGCTTATCTAAATTTAATCACCGGAAGACCCTCACCATTGCTGACCAGATAGCTGACTTCTGCTATCGTTAGTTTATTGTTAACTGAACGATTAATTTCGACGACAGATACCGTGCAAAAAGAATCCACCACCCACTTTGGCTTTGACCAAGTACCAACCAACGAAAAACAGCAACGTGTTGCTTCTGTTTTTGATTCGGTCGCCAGTCGATACGATTTAATGAATGATGTGCTGTCTATTGGCGCCCATCGTCTTTGGAAAAAATTCACCCTCGAACTTTGCGGTTTACGCCCGGGGCATTACGTACTCGATCTCGCAGGTGGCACTGGCGACTTGGCACTCAAACAAGCGGCAATCGTGGGAGAAAAAGGACAAGTCTGCCTTGCTGACATCAATGCCGCTATGCTGCAACAAGGCCGCGACCGAGTGATTAACCAAGGTATGGTTGGCATCATCAATACCGTTCAATGCAATGCCGAAACTCTGCCATTTGAAGATAATAGCTTCGATTGCATTACCATTGCTTTCGGGCTACGTAATGTGACCGACAAGGCTAAAGCACTAGCTTCGATGTACCGTGTATTGAAGCCTGGCGGGCGACTTTGCGTATTAGAATTTTCTCGACCTATTTATGAGCCGCTTGAGAAGGTATACGAGTTTTATTCATTTAAAATTCTGCCTCAACTTGGCGAATGGATTGCAAATGACCGAGCAAGCTATCAATATTTAGCCGAGTCAATTCGGATGCATCCAGACCAAGAAACACTTAAGACCATGATGACTGAAGAAGCTGGCTTCGATGATGTCGCTGTTTACAACCTCTCAGGTGGTATTGTTGCATTGCACCGTGGCTTTAAATACTGATAGTTAAATACTCATATTTCAGTATTAGAAGTCCTCACAGTTAACTCAACTCGTAATCCTGATATGCTCAATCATCTGCCTAACAACCTCCTTGCCATTGCCGAAACTGGAGGCAATCGCCTACTTTCCCTCGATGATCAAGTCATGTCAAGGTGCCTGGCAATGCAAGGACGCTGTATCGAAATCCATTTAACCGATCTCGATTTTAGGCTCTATTGCCATCCGGGCAGCTGGGGAATACGCTTTTCACAGGATAAGCCGACACGCGAAGTCGACTCCACCATATCAGGTCGATTAATGGCATTGGTCAATTTATCGTTGCAGGAAGACAAAGTTAGCGCCTCTATTCAACAACGAGTCAGCATTCAAGGGGACGCTCGAGTGGCTCAACAAATGCAAAAAATGCTCACCGAAATAGATATCGATTGGGAGGAAGTGCTATCAAAGTACACTGGCGACGTAATGGCTCACCAAATTCACAAGCAAGCAATTGGTGCAGGCGAATGGTTACGCAATAGCGCACAGTCGTTATTGCAAACTACCAGTGAATACATTCGAGAAGAGCAACGCTTGAGTCCAACTCAAGTTGAGTTTGAACGCTTCCAAAAACAAACCACAACACTCAAGCAAGACGTCGAACGAAGTGAAGCGCGGTTACGGCGCTTACTGAAATCAGCTGCGGAAAGCAAAGCCACATGAAAAATTTGTTCCGGCTGATCGCGATTAACTATACGCTAGCACGATTTGGTTTAGACGAAATTTTCTTATCGTTCCATTATTTACGAACGCTCAAATTTCTGTCTATTATTAATCCGTTCAATTGGTTTCGAAATACCCAAACGACACCGGCAGAACGCCTTAGGCTTTGTATCGAATCTCTTGGCCCAATATTTATTAAATTTGGACAAATGCTGGCGACACGGCGAGATTTATTACCCGAAGACATCATTGATGAACTCGAAAAGTTGCTCGATCAAGTACCGCCTTTCCCGCTGAAACAGGCCCGTGAGATTATCGAACAGCAATTCGGTGTTCCGGTAGCGCAAGCCTTTCTTTCTTTTGACGATCAGGTTCTCGCTTCAGCTTCAATTGCTCAGGTTTACAAAGCAGAACTTCATGATGGCCAAAAAGTCGTTGTTAAAATTGTTCGCCCAGATATCGAAAAGCGCATTCGTCAAGACACCGAATTGCTAACAATGCTGGCAGAATTGTTTGATCGCTACTCAGCCGAATCAAGTCGCATAAAACCAAAACAAATTGTTGCTGAATTTGAAAAGACACTCATCAACGAACTAGACTTGGTGCGTGAAGCGGCCAACGCCAGTGAACTAAGGCGTAACTTCGAAGGCTCGAATGATCTGTATGTGCCTGAAGTTTACTGGGACTACTGTAAACCCAAAGTGCTGGTTATCGAACGCATAGAAGGCATTCCCGTGTCCGATATAAAACAACTCAACGCCCACAACATCAATCTTGAAGTGCTATCTCGAAAAGGTGTCGAAGTATTTTTTACTCAAGTCTATCGGCACAACTACTTTCACGCCGACATGCACCCCGGCAATATCTTTGTATCCACTGAAAATCCTGACGACCCAAAATATATTGCCGTAGACTTTGGTATAATGGGGTCGCTGTCGAAAGAAGATCAACGCTACCTGGCAGAAAACTTCGTTGCTTTTTTCAATCGTGATTACCGTCGCGTCGCCGAGCTTCATGTCGACTCTGGCTGGGTCGATGCCGATACCCGAATCGATGAATTTGAAGCCGCTATTCGAGCCGTATGCGAACCCATGTTCCAACGGCCTCTGGCAGAAATCTCATTCGGCCAACTCCTCATGCGCTTGTTCCAGACCGCCCGAATGTTCAACATGGAGATTCAACCTCAACTCCTGTTGCTGCAAAAAACATTTCTGCATATCGAAGGACTCGGGCGTCAGCTTTATCCCCAATTAGACCTGTGGGATACCGCCAAACCCTTCCTGGAACGCTGGCTAGACGAGCAGTTAGGCGTACGCGCGTTAATCAAAGGCTTAAAGAAAAACCTGCCGTACATCGCCGAGAACCTGCCTGAGCTACCGCAACTCATATTTAAAACACTGCATAAAGTGGCCAATGACGAACTCCAAATCGAGTGGAAGTCAAAGCAACTAGATTCGATAAAAAGTGAGATACGCCGCGCCAACAAACGCAACGTACGCGCCATCATCGGCGGCAGCTTGGTCATCAGCGCCAGTCTAATTGCCGGGCTGGACGGGTTGGCACCGATCATGGTTGGTAGAGGGGATTTTATAATGCCCTTGATGAGCTGGATTTTTCTGCTACCGGGATTATATCTATTGCTAAGTGATCGATGAAAAGAGTCGTCGCTACTAGTCTCCTCACAATATTTCGCCTTACCTGGCTCCCACTGCCCCAAATTTTAAGGCTGTCAGTTTATTGCTAAAGGCGACCCATTCATCATTCACTTTGTAGTCGGTTAACCAAACGGGCACATCTTCAGCAGGCATGGGGCGTGCGATCCCAAAGCCTTGAGCCTGTTCACAGCCCATTTTTATTAGCATCAAGCCATGCTCGGGAGTTTCAACGCCTTCGGCAATCAGTTCCAGATTAAAAGCATTTGCTAACCCGATTACGCCATTAATAATGGCGTAATCGTCTGCATCATTCAGCATATCTCGTACAAAGCTTTTATCTATTTTAATAGCGTTGGCTGACAGGTTTTTCAAATGGGTCAGTGAAGAATATCCAGTTCCAAAATCATCCAGAGCAATCGAGACACCATAACTATTCTGACAAGTTGCAATAATAGTACTGATCGCCTTTACGTCACTTAAGGCGCTACTTTCTAGTATTTCTAACTGTAAACGATTAGGTTGAACAGCAGGATAGCGTGCTAAAGCCGACTCAAGCTCAGCTATAAAAGTTGGGGACAGCAGATGGTGAGAAGCTATGTTGACACTGACTTCGAGAGCGATACCTTGCTTATTCCAGTCATCCAGTTGTTGCAGCCCTTGATTGATAACCCAGTTACCTATTTGAATTTCTAGCGCTGTGCCATCGATCAAAGGTAAAAAGTCCAGTGGCGGGACGAGACCTTTTTGAGGGTGTAACCAGCGCAGCAACGCTTCGGCGCCAAAAACTTCCCCAGTGCGCATATTCACCTTGGGTTGATAGTACAAAACCAAATCATTGTTGATTAAAGCCTGCTGTATTTCATCTAACAAATGCGTTTTTTCTTTTAACTTTTGATCTTGTTCTGCATTAAAAAAATGGAATTGATTTTTACCTGCTGACTTAGCTTGATACATCGCTTGATCAGCATGGCGTAATAAAGTGCCGAGGTCCGCATTATCGGTTGGATAGAGAGTCACGCCAAGTGATGCACTGATTTCTAGGTTGTGCTCACTAATCACATAGGGCTGAGCCAGTGCATGCTGAATTCGACTCAGTATTTGTTCGCAATGGGTAATCGATTTAATGCCCCCTAGTAGTAAAGTAAATTCATCACCACCTTGACGTGACGCGGTATCGCCTTCTCTTAGAGTAGATTTAATACGTTTCGCTACTTCCACCAGTAATTGATCACCCACGTCATGGCCATGGGTGTCATTGACGGATTTGAAATCATCCAGATCGAGAAAGCAAACGGCCAGTTGGTTACTAGTGCGTTTACTGTGGGCAATAACTTGAGAAAAACGATCGGCAAATAACACACGATTAGGTAAGTTAGTCAAAGGATCATAATGCGCTAACTGTTCCAACTGTTGTTGCTGCTGTTTTCTTTCAGTAATATCGGACAATAAACAAACATAGTGTGTCGTAAGACCTGACTCATCTGTTAAGGCAGAAACAGTGAGTTTTTCTGCGAACTGATCGCCATTTTTTTTGAGGCTCCAAGTCTCACCGCGCCAGTACCCCCGCTCTCTAATTGACTTCCACATGTCGACAAAAAAATCAGAACTTTGAATGGCGCATTTAAGCATCCGAGGATTGTTGCCCACCGCATTTTCATAGCTATAGCCAGTAATTTTAGTGAAAGTTGGGTTGACGTCAACAATAGTACCCGTTGCATCGGTAACCATAATTCCTTCGTGTGCTTGTTTGAAAAACCGAGCCGCGAGTTGTAATTTGTCTTCATCCCGCTTACGTTGGCTAATGTCACGGAAACTGGTGCGATAACCTAAGGCTTCCCCATTATCATTTTTAATCGACTGCCATGAACCGCCCATCCAAGTTAGCTGCCCATCTTTTCGAATAATCCTAAACGATACATCATTTTCCGAGGCGCCGTGGGCAGCTAATTCCAGTTTGCTGATAATGACTTCTCGATCATCTGGGTGAATGATTGGAAGTGGATAGTCATCCATGGCGTAGCAATCCTCAACTGTATAGCCACTCAAATGTTCAACCGCTGGATTGACCCAATGTAAGGTGTTGTTCGTGCTAAGCCAGCTTTCCCAGTTGTGGGTGTAATCAGCAATCGCACGAAACCGCTGCTCGCTGTCCTGCAATGCGACGTGGAGCTGCTTTTGTTCCTGCCGAACCTTTGCATCCGACAACGCACGCTCTATCGAATGATTCAGGCGGCCCATGTCATCTTTCATAATGTAATCATGGCAACCGGCTTTCATTATCTGGACCGCAGCGCTCGCAGTGAGCTGGCCCGATACAACAATAAATGGCAGATCAAGTCCACTCTCATGCAGTAATTTCAAGGCAGGAGAAGGACCAAAGTCCGGTAGCATGTAATCGCAGAGAACGATATCCCATTGCTTATCCAGTTCACCTGCCTTCATCGCATCCAGGGCGAGGCGCATAGCGGGAGCATCTTCTACCCGCTCGTAGATAGGTTCATGACCGACTGAACGTAAGTATTCGCTTACCAGAAGGGCATCGTCTTCGGAATCTTCTATTAATAAAATATGAATGGGTTTGCTCCTTGCCTTGCCTTATATTATTTACGTTTTGGTGGTCCAGAATTAAGCAATAA
>OOFU01000163.1_pt1 | contig 10579 bp, 3 predicted proteins | sample 1670361 | NCBI WGS metagenome assembly OOFU01 (sample SAMEA98145418, study PRJEB22522) | marine metagenome | biome: marine biome; feature: marine water body; material: sea ice | place: Arctic Ocean | collected 14-Sep-2015 | depth 1.3 m
TCGTCAATCGACATGCAGATGAAGCTCCCTGTAGTCGGCGGCAGCGGGAGTTGATGGAGGCGTGGATGCTTGGGGCTCACGCGCGCCACACGGCGGTGGACCCCGACTCGCGAAATGACCGTCGAAATGTCCCTGACTGTGCAGTGTGTCCAGTAGTAAGGTAATTTTGATAAGAGGTGACTGAACCACTCAGCCATACATCACGTGATGTATGGCTGAGTGGTTCAGTCACCTCTTATCAATTACTATCTCGCTGCATCAGAAGGTTGAGCCGGGAGTTATTGTCAGTGTTCACGGTCATGGATTCGGGATCAGCCCATTCTGAGATTTCTTGATATCCTGACTGGCTCCTAGTCTTCGTCTGGCAGGCCCGATCGGTTTTTACCGTCGATGCTCCAGCGTCGCGGATCTCTTCGGTTGCAAGGATAGTTCGAGAAAGCCTTTGGATTTATTTATTTGATGAGGACATTGGTATTCTTGTCGAGCAGCTTGCTGCTCCCGATGTCATCGAGACTCTCAGGCGTGTGCATAGGACGCCATTGCCTGATGCTGAATTGGTTGTCGAATGTCATTATCCTTATTCCACCAAACAGGAATAGGAACCATCTTTGTTCTTGTTAGTGTCCTTGTAGCGTCGTGGGACCGCGATGGTCTTCCGTCGCTTCTCACCATTTTTAGCCTTAGTGTGGACCACATTTTCGGCGTCAACATTCATCAGCACATTGCCGTCCGCGTCATCATCGTTGTTATCATCGCCGTTGCTGTCTGTATCATAGACAACGTCGGACTCATCATTAGTCTCCCCAACGGTGTCATCATTATTTTGATCATCATCTTGGGACTCTTGGTCTTCCGTGTCATCTCCGTTCATGAGGGATCCATTTTCCAATTCCTCGCCTTCGATCTCGTCAAGGATGGGAACACTATGGCTTCCATTCGAAAATTCGAAAATTGGATTACCATTTGTCAATCTGGGTTGTCTCTTTCCTTTTGCCAGTTTTTTTACTGTCTGTCACAAAGTCTGTTATGGGTGACTGGGTCCACTGATAACAGTGTATCTACAGCCACTGTGTATCCGCTCTGACCGCCTTTCTCTCTACGCCTACTGTTGCGTAGTTATGTTTGCGATCGTTCTGGCAACGTCACCACATGTTTTTTCCTTGCTGTCAGAAATGGATCGTCCGGCAAGTGATGTTGCAATTCCTTCAACTATTGAAGTACCACCTACTTCGCCTCAGGCTCGTTCTAGGCGACCTTTGTTGCCTACAACGTCACCGTTGACACCAATTGTTGCGACGATTCATAATAACTCAATAGATTACTCATGTTAGGGGAAAACCCAACTACGGTGTCTGTGGTAGACTTTTAAATTCGCCGGGAAGTAGTGCCTAGATGGATACTTCCACGAACGAACAGTTCAAATGTAACAAATAAAGAGCAACGTCGGAGCGAAGCGTCGGCCGATACCAAATCCTCCGCTCGTGCCGCTCGACTTACGATGGGCTGCAGGCTGTGCGGCGCTAGCGAGATAGTTGTGACACGCAATCAGGTGATCGATTGGAGTAGTTCCTGGTGTTTTGGTCCCCTGGTAATTGTGTAGAAATGGGGGGCGTGCGGCGAAATCAGAAAAGTTGCGGCAGTTCCCATATTACATAGTGGTAGAAATGGTAGTGATGTGGATGTTGTGTGCAGTTGTGGTTGATGGACGGAAGTGGTGCGGGGGGCGCTAGAGGCGCTTGAATGCGCCGTGTGGCGTGCACGAGCACCGAGCATCCATGCCTCCCACAACTCCCGCTGTCGCCGAATAGAGGGAGCTTCATCTTCATTCCGATTGTCGAAGCAAGTTCCGGCCAATTCAGTTGATTCCAGCCACATCAAGCTTTGTGGTTGAGGTCGTATCCTCGTAGGTAGCGAACTCACTTAAACCTTGGATGCCGCTACTACATCACGCCTCTACCCACCTTTCCCTTCTTGGATGACGAAGATGAAGAAGCCGAAACGTTTCCCGATTCGGCAGATGTCGGGACATGGTACAAGCAAAAAGAGTTTCAGTGTGTTGGTGTAAGGAAGCAAATAATGCTATGTAACCACGTTGTAATAAGTAGAAGAAATAAAATAAAATCCATGCTTCTGGCAGTAGACAGCAATACCTATGTAATGAATAGATGAATTAGTACTGCGAAAGCCGGAGTACCGGAAGACTGTTCCCGAATTCTGACACAAAAGTTACTTAATTAGTGGATTGTGGTGTAGCCTTCGCGGTAAACCGTGCTGCTGGGATTTAAGACGAATATAAAGTTAAGGGGATCCCCTAACTAGGGTGGCGAGACGCAGATTAATGGTTCGCTTTCTAGAGTTGTGACATATGCGTCCAATAATTAATTAATTTAAAGAAATAATTTAACTCAATAGATTACTCATGTTAGGGACAAAACCCAACTATGGTGTCTGTGGTAGACTTTTAAAATCGCCGGGAAGTAGTGCCTAGATGGATACTTCCACGAACGAACAATGCATATGTAAACAAATAAAGAGCAACGTCGAGCGAAGCGTCGGTCGATGACAAAAACCGGAGCGAAGTGTCGGTCGGCTTTCGATGGGCGTAAGCAGGCGCAGCCTGCAGCCCATCGGAAGTCGAGCGGCACGAGCGGAGGATTTTGGTATCGTGCGGCGCAAGCGAGATAGTTGCGACCCGCAATCAGGTGATGGATTGGAGTAGTTCCCGGTGTTTTGATCCTCGGGTAATAAGAGCAACGTCGAGCGAAGCGTCGGTAGATGCCAAAATCCGGAGCGAAGTGTCGGCCGGCTTTCGATGGGCGTAAGCAGGCGCAGCCTGCAGCCCATCGGAAGTCGGGCGGCACGAGCGGAGGATTTTGGGATCGTGCGGCGCAAGCGAGATAGTTGCGACTCGTTCCCGGTGTTATGTTCCCCTTATAATGGTGTAGAAATGGTAGTGATGTTGATAGTGTTTTGTAGTTGAGGGTTGCGGTTGATGAAGGAACGGTTGGTGCGGGGGGCTCTTGAGGCGCTTGGATGTGAGCGAGGAAGTACTGTAGGTCTGAACACGCCGGCAGGGCGAGTCTCATTCTTTGTACCGGTAGTGGAGGTACCCGTACTGTACAATTACCTTACTACTGGACACACTGCACAGTCAGGGACATTTCGACGGTCATTTCGCGAGTCGGGGTCCACCGCCGTGTGGCGCGCGCGCGCACTAAGCATCCAAGCCTCCATCAACTCCCGCTGTCGCCGAATAGAGGGAGCTTCATCTTCATGTCGATTGTCGAACCTAGTTCGAGCTAACTCAACTGATTCCAGCCATTGAGCTTTGTGGTCGAGGTCGTATCCCAGAACGTGAAGAAGGGGTTTGTCAAACCAGTGATGGTCCTGAGGTCCCAAACCCCGAGTACCTTCTGAGAATTGTTCGGTAATCTGATCATTCAGGTGTTCTATCTCCCGCAAATCCGCTCTCGTGACGGTGTTCACTCGAACTTTATTCCGATGGTCCCACATATCCCACGAAACCTCCCAAACCTTCTTGATCAAGGCCTGAACCCAAGATTTCCCGGTATTGATGCGTTTCAGCCCTTCCAAATAGCGTTGCTGGACGTCTCTCCACCGACGACTTGGGCGGCCCATCAGGAAATTGTACCAGCCTATGTCGTCCTGGTCCAGCACTGCTGCTCGTAAGCCAAACATCTGGGGAACGGATTCCCGGGCGAAGTGTCTGCGGGGGTCAGGGTGTCTCCATTCTCGTAGGCAGCGCAAGATGGCGGTTTGAGCTGCCGGCATAGAGTAGTGCGTGGACATCCACACCTCCAGGCGAGTCAAGGCTGTTTCCCAATGAAGTGTCGCCGATGGGGCCGGACAGTTCAGGATATGCATGGGCTCTTCGTACTGTTCCGGGCACCGAGGGCATTCGGTATGGTCTTGGAATTGCCAGATCTTCATCATCTTACCGCAACTAAAATGACCGGCTGCATGCTTCGTCACCCGGCGTTGCTTGCCGAAAGTCAAGTTTTTGAATGCCTTGCCAACCAACTCCCAATCAATATTCTGGATATTGCTGTCGGACATGTGTCCGCGTTCCTGCCAGTATGCTTTGGAAACAGGTTCTACGATCGCATGATACAGCGCTTTTTTGTTAAGGCTGCTCAATTTTCTGTCTTGGAACGCGATCGACCAGGATTCATCACCGAAGCGCTGGGGGGCAGGGCAGAAACCAGTGTCGTTCAGATGGTTCCAATAAGTTTTTGCCAGGCTGTCCACAAAAATATTCGCCTTTGCCCATTCGTCAAGCGGGTCTTCGGAGCCAAAATCGTCCTGATGTCCTTTGATCCATTTCCAATGAACCGTAATTGGCAGGCGGCGGACCTTCGCCCGGATATCGGTGAGCAGGTCGTGGTCGGGGCTCTCGGGATTAAGGGGCCAGTCTTCGGAGGCGGAAATCAAAGCTTGTTCACCATCAAGACCAATGGTGATCGCCCCCGTTTGGATGTCGTGGACGGAACAAACTGCGGAGATAATGGAAAGTGAGCCTGATATCCCCGCCAGTTCGCTACGATACGCGCTCTGCTCCTCTCGGTTGCCAGGGACGTAATTAACGCTTAGGATCCGGCGTGGGTCCTTGGACCTACTATGGAACAGTATGGAGGCCGAAGTGCCCATCTCGTTCTTGAAAGAACCGTCGCTGACCGCCCTGGCATCGCCTCTGATGATAGCGGCGGCGATGAAAGAGCCGTTGTCGACGATATCCGACGATTGCACCGACCATTTGTCCTGTAGCGGCCGTTGATCAAGGGCGCCCAAAATGGTAGGCTGGTTTTCCGTTAGAGCAGTACTAGCCAGCGCTGGGGAGAGGTTGAGGCCCGTCACTCGAACGCACAGCGGAGTTCTTGAAACTGAGGCCATGACGGCGTCAGCCGGGACAGTAGGCGAAACAAGTTCCTGTCGGAGGAAACGTATTGACCGGAGCCGTTGTACCCGTGATGGAGTCTTCGAAAACACCCTCCATCCTAGGCCTTCTAGGTGATATACCCGCTCCTCAGCAGCCGAATACTTCCATTTCCAGTTGTCCAGCACGTCCGCGTCCCAGTGACCCAGGGGGTGCCGTAACTTCCGTTCGTTCGTACGAGATGGTGCCAAAAACGTGGCTTCCAAGGCCTGCTGCCAGAGACGCCAGTATCTCGGTTGCAGTGGTGGACGCCGTGGCCAGTGGTACTGGTTGATCGGTTCGGTCGTCCCAGAGCCAGTCCAAGCCCACTCTTCCAAGTACACTCCATCAGCCGATGTGATCTCCGCCAACGTAGAAACCCGTAGGTGCTTCCGGCACTCGTTGAGCATCCGAAGATCCTTTTTAAAATAGCCGTGGGCCATAAACTCCTTGACCAGGAACTTGTCGGACCCTCGGTACGAGCGAAGTGTGGGGAGAGTATCCGTCAATTTGAATTCATGCTGGTACATATATTTCAGAAGATCTGCGATCCAGCAGTCGGTCGCCAAAACTCCAACCGCATTCCATTGCCAGTCATCGGAACGACCAGGAAGACCGATTTCGAGGCGCAGTAGTTCAAACGAGGCCCGAATCAAATCACCCGTGATCGTCGGTAATGCAGTCTCTTGAAGCAGGACCTTCATCTGGGACAGATGTTGGTTATGCCACGGGTGGAGGACTCCGAGACCGCATAGGTCAACCGGGGAATAGACCACTTTATGGGGGAATGACCGTACATAGCCCATGCGCGGAATGACTGATTTCAAGATAGGAGTGATAATATAATCCCATTGAGGCTTGTCCATGGTTGTGGCCACCATGGGATACTCCAAAGTTTTCAAAATAGTCCGATGTAACGCGTAGTGGGCGTCGGCCCTAGACAAAAAACCGGTGCGTACACAGTCAGCAAAGTCCTCTGCTTTCTGTCGTAAATAGCGGGTCTCCTCCATGTTATTTCCGTCCATGGCAAGGTAGACCCCCAGGGTCTTCTGAGCTTCCGAGACTTCGTATCGCTGCAGAACGGCCCGTCCCGAATCGTCCACGTTATTTATAGTGAGATCCCCTGGGATGTCGTCTGTAGTGGCGTAACGCCAGCGTTCCCCAGTCCAAACAAAATCAACCAAGTACCAGTAGCTTTTGGCCGGGACAAGAGCCCCGCCTGTGGCTTTCAGTCCTCCTTCCCAATGATCAAGAGCTTGCTGCATTTCCTGGAGCACGATGTCCCCGGGCGTGTCAACGTCCTTAGCTGTATGGACCACATCTGTGTCGTCCACAAAAGCAAAACAGACGAACTGCACCACCTGAACTGTCAGGGCAGTCATTAGAAAAAAACCGAATCCGGCTGTGCGCATCAAATTGATCAGCGGTGTACTAATGACAGCCCACCCCGACGGTCCGCATCCATTTCCCTGTCCGAATCCTTGGAGCGGTGGATCCCGATCATGTCCAAATGTTGACTCCGAATCCCCGAAGGCAGTACGAATTTTGTGAGCGGCTGTCTGGAGGGTAGCGAACATCGATTTGATGGGGTTTGCGGGGACCCCCATACGGCGCATGGCTAAGGTAGCAATGCTGTGAACGACCCTGTCGTAGCACGATTTGGCATCGTTGGAACAAAGGGCGCCCGCTCGTCGAGCTTGTCGCAACGTGTCCATCGTCAGGCGCTTATTAAGAGCCGCCAGGATACATTGGTGGTGTCGTCGACTGCCGTATTGCTCTCGAGCAATAGCCCCGTGCTTTTCCGCGTTTGACATCATGTCACGTCCCAATTGTTTGTTATTCATGTTGAACTCCGCGTTCATCAAACAGATTGTGCGCATCTTTTCGACATCAAAAACGCCAGCCTTCTTGAGAATGGCGACGTCAGTCATCGGTGTCCAAGCAGCCGGAGTAAACCCATGTTGGTAGGGCAAGGATCGAAGAGTGGCGTCAAACTGGGAGATGAGATCGTCGGTCGCCCCGGCTTTGTAATGGCTGAAGGTAAGCCCGTCAGGGTCAGCAGAAGTATACTCTTTCTGCTTACTCCAGCCCTTCTGGTGGTCGGCCGTTTCCACCGTCGAAGTCACCCGAGGGCTATTGCGAATAGCATCCGGCATCCGGAGTTCGTTGATCAGTAAAGCGGCATACGGGTCCAGTCCTTCGGGGATCGCGTACGTACCGTCTAAAATGCGCTGGGCCGCTTCCGTGTCCGCCAGGTAACCCAGGTCTGTCAATAGCGGCTCCGTCATCGGCGGGGTGAATTCGGCCTGGCTGAATCGTGCACTGTTTTCAGCCATACAGGCTCTTTCCATGCTTGCCTTATCCGTGCACTCCGTTCGAACGCCATCGGAAGTATGGTATAGCTTCGTGGTAGCATTGTTGCCGAGTTTCTTCAACATTCGTTTCACGTTACGGGCTTGATTCTTCTGCCGTTCCACCCGAGACAACAGTTGCAACTCGTGATCGACCGAGGTTGAATTCTTGGCCGCTTTGGCTTTCGCCAACGAAAGCAGGAAGTCGTTACGCCACATAGGCGCTTCTTTCTTGGCAACGCGGTATGCACGGTATGCCTCTTGCAAGTTTTGTTCCGCTCCATCGGCGTCCGCCTCAAAAGCGTCCCAAGTCCCTGTCTTTGCCATGAACCGTCTGATCCGGGTGTTGCTCACCTTGACCCCCTTGCGTTTCCGCAAGATCATGGCCCACAACTCGATAGTATTCCTAAGCCCTTGCAACTGCGGGGACCACGGGACACCTCCCGTGCGAAGTTTTCGGAGGTTGCGTTCAATCAGCTTGCGAAGTTTCAGGTGCTTGGCCTGAATGTCGTCGTATTCTACCTGGAGTGACGTGGACCAGCCTTGTTGGTGGGCGCGGAGTTCTAGAGCGAAGAGGCGTTGAGCAAGACCCGAGTCAGTAAGCTGTTTACGAAGTTGTTGCACATAACGTTCCACCATCCGTGGGTTCTTCGTGTTGAGACGGCGGACCGCAGGTTTGCTCAAGGGTTCACTCGCGAGTCCGAAGGCATCAGCATAGGAAAAATCAGCCCACAATACCCTGTGGTCCGACGGGCATCCCTCGCCAAAGGGCGCGTACCCTGCTGACACGGCTTTGAGACCGGGAGTGACGAACAGACCGTCGATGGGCTGCCTTTGTTGGTTCCTGTTGTGGGTGGCTGGGGGGCTTGACTGAGAGTGCTTGCCGAGGATGGCGTCCCGCATACCCAGCGATTGGAAAAAGGACGCCGTTTCACCCGTTCGCACATCTTCGTTTGCGTCAATACCGATAATCAACTGGTCCCCATCTTCCATCCACTCCTGGCACTCCATGTACAAATCTTCGAACAACGCTGACCGCGGTTTGTATGGCACATTATGAAAGCGGAGGAATCTGAGCTGTTGTTGGAATGTAGTGGTAGCGCCCGGCGTAACACAGGGCCGATAGGCACTGATGGCCCTGACTGTGACTCCATTTTTTCCTTGGAACCGTGTCCAGCACCAGCGGCCGAGTCCAGTCGGGTCCTTGCCGCTCGATGTAATCCTGTGCGTAACCTCCTCCGTGGAGATCATTCCCACACCGCCTGGTTGAAGTACAGAAGTCTTATGGAGTTCATTCACATTGTGGGCAAAGACCGATCTAGATGTCCTAAACTTGCCCACGATCCTCTCAAACCATCTATTGCTGACCCCAATTTTTCGCCAGTTCAGCCCGATTTCGGCCATCAGAAAGCAGTCAAAGCCTTTTTGGACCACGAAGTCCACCAACTGCCGGCTCTTCGACGTGCGGCCATCTTCGGGGAGATTGTGAATGTTTTGAAATCCTACTCGCAAGATATTATCGCGCTTAGCTTGTTGTTGATCACCGAAGGATTCAACATCGTCTGAGTCCTGGTTGTCTCCGTTGATCGTTGTTTGTTGTAATTGTTGGTTTTTGGTAGTTCTTTGTTTATTTTTCTTCGTTCTTCTTGTTTTCGATTTTGTAGTTCCTGTAGATCCTTCCCGTGTGGCGTCTAAAGTTTTCCCCCGGTCCCAGAGCATACGCCATGCCCGTTGCGCAGCACTGAGACTATCGTTCACGCTCATTCTCGCGGCCCCTCCCCGCTGTTGGGGGGAGGTGGCTTAGAGGGTAGGGATGATGGTAGCTGTGCAGGGGGGGGCGGCGAGGCTGCCTGTGGTTGATCAGCCGCTAGCTGGAGCAGAAAATCTTTCGCAAAGTTGGGGTCCGCACGGATACGGTCGAGTAAAGCTGCTTCTGCGCTAGTGGATACAGCTAGGGACGCCGTATCCGCAATCAACTCGCTCTCGTCCTCGGATGGCCGAGGATCTGTGCCTCTAGTGGCGGAGGTCCATTCTCCCACCGATTGCCCGTCTCCGTCAGCGTCGTACTCATTCTCACCCGACTCTTCCGTAATGTTAAAGGGTTCCAAAATTGTGCCACCCCCGGACCTCATAGAAGAACGGGTCCCCCTAGAAGCACGGGACAAGCCGCTGGTATCGGACCAGTAATTCTCATCTTCAATGTCGCTATTACCGAGACTGTCGCCCCAGCCGAGTGACTCGTCGTCTCCCTCGGTTTGCACCCCTGTCCTGGGGCACCAGCTATTGCCTTCCAGATTTTCGAAGGTCTTCGCCGTGAACCAGTCCCAAACCGAATTCCCCAATTTGAACTGCAGTACCAGTGGAAGGGAAGAAAGCATGGCCTTGGCTTCCGCGGCAAGTTCCTTCTTAAATAGAAATCCAACCTTTTTGTCGTCCCAGGGAGTGATGTCAATGGCCAGGAACAAATTGCGGGAGGGATGCCGCTTGGACCTCATCTGCATGAGGGCTTGGCGGAGGGTCAGACCGCAGTTCCTATTACAATAATCCAGGTTCAGGATTGTATCGACAGTTGCGCTGGCCACCTCAGTATTGAAGAGGCGTTGCTTTTGTACACACAGGACAACTCGTTTTTTCGTTGCCTCCGAGGGTGAGAAGCGACCGTCAACGAGATTGGGGACAAACCGCATGCTTCGGCCCAGCGGAAAGTCTTTGGATTTCCTACCGTAGATTGCGTCGAAGGCTCGGCGGACACGCTTCGCAGAGTCATATTCGCATAAAACGTGTGCCGCCTTGAGCCCGAGTCGGTCGCCGGACTCTAGCGAAACCCACTCCGTGCGAATTTCGACCGAAAGGCCTTCCATTTCAGGACAGTTATACAGGGACTCTTCAAGATCCCGGGGGTTCAGGACCGTTGTGTGCGACCCTAGGAGCCACCCGGCCTTAATCGTCCTTTTCTCCTGCAGTGTGTCTCTGGTCACCGTCATATCCTTCTGCCGGAAATGATTGACCAATTTGTCCTCTTTCAACGCCGCGGCCAGCGGTTTGTTGTGACCGACATGAACCCGAATCCATGCGTGTTGGCCTGCCTGAAGGAAGACTTTTTCCGCAAAATCGGAAAAGACAACGCGATTGGTTGGGAAGGGTTTGGTTTGCTGAATGGGTTTAAAGCCCTCCTGCTCATCCTTCCAGGGGAATATAACCAGCTGCTTGTCAATTCCCCACAATTTATCGCAGGTAACCTTCATGATAGCTATAAATTGGATTTGCTGTGCGCCTTGTTCTGACGCCTTCAGTC
>OOFU01000165.1_pt1 | contig 10475 bp, 11 predicted proteins | sample 1670361 | NCBI WGS metagenome assembly OOFU01 (sample SAMEA98145418, study PRJEB22522) | marine metagenome | biome: marine biome; feature: marine water body; material: sea ice | place: Arctic Ocean | collected 14-Sep-2015 | depth 1.3 m
GAGAAAAAAGAAAATAAGAGAAAAAAAGAAAGAGAGAAAGAGAGTAGAAAGAAATAAAAAAAAAAGGAATAAATACAAGGAGAAGAGGGAATACGAAGTGTATGGCTGTCACGTAGAATAAAAGAAGAGAATAAGAGAAAGAAAGAAAATAGAATGATATGAAATGACAAATGTAATGCAAGCTTAAAGTAAGGTAGTTAAAACTGATAAAAGTGACACTATAACTTCAAGCAAGTTAAACCGAAATATTGGTTAAGCCCAGCTATGCTGGGTTTTTTTGTCTTTATCACTGCCTAATTCGATTTTTCATATTTGTCATTCGATTACTTTCTAGGATATTAATATGGCATCTTCTCCTACAATATTTGTTTACAACGGCTCCAACCGTCGAGGGCAAGTCGTCAAAGGCGAAATTTCTGCCATGTCTATTGTTGAAGCTAAAAATCAACTTCGTAGGCAAGGTATTTCTGCTAAAAGAGTCAAAAAATTAGCTAAACCGCTTTTTGGTAGTGGAGAAAAAATCAAACCCGTTGATATTGCGCTATTATCCAGGCAAATCGCCACTATGCTCAGTGCTGGTGTCACCTTAATTCAAACCATTGATATGGTAGCTTCTGGGCACACCAATAAAAAAATGCGCACATTATTAGGTGAAATAGGTGCCAGTGTAAGCGCGGGTAATCCCCTTTCGGCAACGTTGCGCAAACACCCAGATTATTTTGATGATTTATATTGTGACTTAGTAGAAACGGGTGAACAGTCAGGGGCATTGGAAACCATCTACGACAGAATTGCTATTTACAAGGAAAAATCTGAAGCCCTTAAATCCAAAATTAAAAAAGCTATGTTTTACCCCATAGCGGTAGTAGTAGTGGCGTTTATTGTTACCACTATTCTTCTAATTTTTGTGGTCCCCCAGTTTGAAGAAATATTTTCTAGCTTTGGTGCTGAACTCCCTGAGTTCACCCAGTTTGTTTTAGGAGTATCTCGGTTTATGCAAGATTATGGTTTGGTAGTTGCTGGCATCGCATTTGCTGCTGGAACATTATTTGCCAGAGCCCATAAAAAATCTCTGAAACTTAGAGATTGGGTCGATGCTAAGACCCTGAAAATCCCAGTGATTGGCGAGATCCTCAAAAAAGCTTCGGTTGCTAGGTTTACTCGTACCTTGGCTACCACGTTCGCAGCGGGTGTTCCCCTTATGGGTGCATTAGATTCTGCTGCCGGGGCTGCGGGTAATTCAGTATTTCGTGATGCCATTTTATTTGTGAAAAAAGAAGTATCAGCTGGTATTCCCATGAACGTTGGTATGCGCACAACGGGTGTATTTCCCCCAATGGTGGTGCAGATGATTGCTATTGGTGAAGAAGCTGGCGCAGTTGACGAAATGCTGAGTAAAGTAGCCACCATATACGAAGCAGAAGTAGACGATATGGTAGATGGCTTAACAAGTTTATTAGAACCGATGATTATGGCTGTATTGGGTGTTGTGATTGGTGGATTAATTGTCGCTATGTATTTGCCCATATTTGAAATGGGTAATGTGGTTTAAGTTATTCTTAGTTTTTTGGTCTCCTATTGTCTATGTCATGGCTTGCCGGATAAAATTCTGGCAAAATATTGACATTACTTTTTCTTATTGATTATTTATAAGTCACTTTATGCAAGCATCATTTGAATTAATGGCTGACTCTCCAGCATTTTTTATGGGTTTTGTGTTTATCATCAGTTTGATGGTAGGCAGTTTCTTAAATGTGGTCATTTATCGTTTGCCCGTTATGATGGAGCGCGCCTGGAAAGCAGATATAGATGAGTATACGGCCTCACAAACCCAAGCCCCACCTGCCACAGACAATCTCCCCACTTCAAAAAAAGCGCCCTTCAACTTAGTTAAACCCGATTCAACCTGTCCTAAGTGTCAACATAAAATAAGAGTATGGGAAAATATCCCGTTAATTAGTTGGTTACTGCTCAGAAGCAAATGCAGCCAATGTAAAAATCCCATATCCGCTCGTTACCCCTTAGTTGAATTGACCACGGGACTTCTGTCTACATGGGTTGCATGGCATTTTGGCTTTGGCTTAGCAGGTTTTATGGCAGTGGTTGCCATTTGGCTATTGATTGCGATGACTTTTATCGACCTAGACACGATGTTATTGCCAGATCAACTAACCTTATCGTTGTTATGGTTAGGTTTGTTAATCAGTATTGAAAGTCCTTTTGTGTCTAGTCAAGATGCGCTAATTGGTGCTGCGGTTGGTTATTTAAGTTTGTGGAGTTTGTATTGGTCGTTTAAATTACTGACCGGCAAAGAGGGCATGGGATATGGCGATTTCAAACTATTGGCTGCAATAGGCGCTTGGGTAGGTTGGCAACATTTACCTGTGGTGATATTACTGTCTTCATTTGTCGGAGCGATTGTGGGTGTGAGCTTGCTTACCATTCAAGGGAAGGATAAAAGCCAGCCTATTCCATTTGGGCCTTATCTCGCCGCGGCTGGTTTTCTAACTTTGCTGTATGGTGATTGGATTGTTACGCAATATTGGCAATGGATGTTGCCATGAGTAATTTTGTTGTTGGTATAACTGGGGGCATTGGCAGTGGCAAAACCACGGTTACAGATTTGTTTGCTAAATATGCGATTGAAGTGATTGACGCCGATGTGATTGCCAGAGAAGTAGTTGAGCCAGGAACACCGGCTTTAAAAGCTATTATTAATAAATTTGGTCAGTCTGTTTTAGACGAGTCAGATAGCTTGGATAGAGCTAAACTTCGTCGCTTGGTTTTTAATGATATTGAAGTTAAAAACTGGCTGAATCAACTGTTACATCCTGCCATTAGGAGACAAATGTTATTACAGACACAACAAGCAAAATCGGATTATTGCCTTTTGAGCGTGCCACTGTTGGTTGAAAATAAATTAAATGAGCAAGTCGATATGGTGGTGATTGTTGATGTTGATGAACCCACTCAACTACAAAGAACCCTGCTACGCGACAAAACTAATGAGAAACAAATCCGCGCGATTATGAGTGCTCAAGCAACTAGACAGCAGCGCTTGGAAGTGGCAGATGATGTTATCGATAACCATGGTGGAATTGATGCTTTATTTAAACAAGTCGCTCAATTACATCAATATTATCTACAACTTGCAATGCACAGCGCATAGTTGTGTTAAATACAGATTGATTTTGGCCTATTGATTTGACTAAAAATTCTTTACAATGTTTACCCACTGCAAGTATTGCAGTTTAACCAACATAAACAGGTCATTATGTCGCAAGCAATATATGAGTTTCCACTCAACGAAAAGGTGCGAACCTACCTTAGGCTTGAGCAGTTATTTAAGCAGCTTGAGCAGGGTAAAATTGCGATTGAAGATTGGCAATATATTAACTTTCTAGACTCTCTTTTCACTTTACTTGATTTGTCAGAACGTATCGATTTACGCCATGACGTGCTCAAAGATATTGAGTCGCATGAAAAAAACTTGGTAATTTGGTCGCAACACCCAAACATCGACGACGATGCTTTACAGTTCGCTCTGCAAAAAATTCTACGTCTTCGCGAGTCATTAAAAAGTAATAAAAAAGTTGGTGCAGAACTTAAAGAAGATAGATTCTTAGCATCCATAAGACAACGTTTTTCCATACCAGGCGGTACCTGCAGTTTTGATCTACCCAACTTACATTATTGGCTACAACAACCAAGTGAAAAAAAACAGCAGCATATAAATAGTTGGCTGCAAGAATTGGCTCCTATCCAGCAAGCAATGGAGATTACACTATCGTTTCTGAGGGAAAGGGGACGTTTCAGAATAATCGAAGTGGAAAAAGGTTTTTACCAAGGTATTGCTGAAGATAAAAATGAGTTAATCCGAGTGTTAAGTTCAACTGACGAAGGATATTATCCGATGCTGTCAGGTAATAAATATCGGTTTGCAATTCGTTTTAATTTATTTATCCTGACTATGCATGGAAGTTCATCTGTAGACAGCAAGGTGAGTTTTAAGCTGGCATGTTGTTAAAGGTTTCAATTTAGTTATTCGAGATGAGGTATTTCTGTGCCAAATAAAGTCAATTGTCCTAATTGTAAAAAACAAGTCGAGTGGGATCAAAGCAATCTTTTTCGCCCATTTTGTAGTAATACATGTCAGTTAATTGATTTAGGTGAATGGGCTGACGAGGAGAAGGCAATTCCCTGTGGTGCCAATAAAGATCAAGAAACTATTCAATTGCCTGAACTTGATATCGAAGATATTGAAGCCATGCTGAGTGAAAATTCTGAAGATTTTTTTAAATAATAGATAGTTGATTAATTAAATTGATTTACTTAATCGATAATTATAATTTTAAATGATTAATATCAAAATGTATATTGGTCGAAATTAACTTTACTAACCTTAAATGGAGATTAAAAATGTCTAACCCGAATTTTGAAGATAAATCTGGACAAGCAGTACCACAATGCACATTTGCTGCGCGTGTTAACGACGAGTGGGTAAAACTCACTTCGGATGAATTGTTTAAAGGAAAAACGGTTGTTGTTTTCTCTTTGCCTGGAGCATTTACTCCCACATGTTCTTCTACTCATCTTCCTCGTTATAATGAGTTGGCTAAAACATTTAAAGCTAACGGCGTAGATGAGATAATCTGTGTGTCTGTTAACGATACATTTGTAATGAATGCATGGGCAGAGCATCAAGAGTCAGATAATATTACACTTATTCCTGATGGAAACGGTGAATTTACTGACGGTATGGGCTTATTAGTTGATAAGTCTGAAATCGGGTTTGGTAAGCGTAGCTGGCGCTATTCTATGCTGGTTAAAGATGGCGTTGTAGACAAAATGTTTATTGAGCCAGATTTACCAGGCGACCCTTTTGAAGTATCAGACGCTGACACTATGCTAGCCTATGTTGCACCAACTGCAAAAGCTTCAGTAGCTACTGTTGTTCTTACTAAGTCGGGCTGCCCTTTTTGCACGAAAGCTAAAGCATTGCTTGATGCAAAAGGTTTTGAATATGAAGAATTGGTTATGGGTAAAGAAGTTTCTTTCACCGCCCTCAAGGCGCTTTCTGGTAACGAATCTTGGCCACAAGTATTTATTGGCGGCAAGCTAATTGGTGGTTCTGACGATTTAGAAGCTTATTTCGCATAAAGCCTACTTAAACAAAAAATGGCGCTTTTAAGCGCCATTTTTTATGCCTACAAATTAGTAAATTGTTTTGCAACTGGATATAATAAAGTCTATTAGAATAATAAAAGTTTCGTCTTAATGAAGTTATTTTTACCCCTGCTCATATTTATAACCAGTATGTACTCTCTTAATGTATCGTCTGAGTCTATTGAACTTGATTTTGATAGATTTGATGTTATTTATAAGAGACAACTTGGGACTACTCGTGGCTGTCAAACACCTGAAAGAAACGTCTTCAGGGTCTGTTCTACACGCTTAAAAAATGATGGTAATGCGCCTTATATTTTGCATCATGATAAGGTCACTAAAAAAGTAGTGGTGCTGTTCCATGGACTCAGTGATTCGCCCTTTTTTCTTCGTTCTATTGCGCAATCCATATACCAGCAAGGTAATAATGTGATTGTTGCACTCATGCCTGGTCATGGTAAAAAACAAGCTGATAAAGATATGCAAGACACAGAACTGGCGGATCGCTGGCGAGCGCATGTATCAGAAGTCATTGAGTATTCATCTAGTTTAGGTGCTCAGCGTTATGTAGGAGGTTTTTCAACAGGTGGCGTACTAGCTACCGAGTATATTCTACAAAACCCAAAAACGGTTAGCGGGTTGATGTTATTTTCTGGGGCGCTGGCGTTAGACTCAAATGTAGAGGCTATGGCTAATATTTGGGGGATCCAGTGGTTAGCTAAAATGTTAGATGGTGAATATGAAACGCAAGGACGTAATCCTTACAAATATCCACGTGTTGCGCGTTTTTCAGCATTTGAATTAACCGAAGTTATCTTTTCAGTTCGATATTTAATTCAACAGGGCGCACTACTTAATCTACCCATTTTTGTGGCTCACTCATTGGCCGATACAACAATACCTGTAATAGGGGTTAAAAATTTAATGGCGGCGAATAGAGGACCAAATACTTTTTTTGAAATGTCCTTAGATGCTGACGTCTGTCATGCTGATGTAGTAATAAACGAAAAGCAATTATCTGATATGCATTATGATGTTTCAATGTTGGATGAAATAATGCCTTGTGATGTGCCCAAAGCCAATCCTAAACATGCAGAAATGATAGATTCTTTGAGCCAGTTTTTGGTGGCTTATTAGGGCTAGCTATCATGAATATTCTGATGGTTTTACTCAGCAGCATCGATGCCGGACCACGAAAGCATTGCACCTACAAAAACGAGAATATATAAAGGTAGGGTGAGATTGCTAGGTTGTTCAAACCATATCAATTTGGAAGTACTCACATATTGAATTTAAGGCAAGCCTTAAAAAAATAGTGCATCTTTTTACTAATTGACAAGGTGTTTTATTTTATTGCCACTGATGGCATTGGTTTTTTAAATTAGCTCATTAAGTCGAAAAATATCTGAGCATGGTAATCACTGTCAGAAACTGTAACACTGTCAATAAACTACTCAAGCTAAGGCGACTAAATTATGCCAAATGAATATACGCTCTATGGTGCCCCTATGTCCTTATATACAGGTAAGGCTAGAGCCTATTTAATATTTAAAAAATTGCCGTATAACGAGGTGTTTTCTTCGCTTAAGGTTTACAAAAGTATTATTGTACCTAACACAGGCGTCCGTTTTGTGCCTGTGCTTAAAACACCTAAAGATGAGTATTTGCAAGACACTGCAATGATTATTGATACGCTTGAGCAACGCCATCCAGAACGTTCGATTACGCCTGAATCTGCTAAGCAGAAGCTAGTTTCTTACTTATTTGAAACATGGGCAGATGAGTGGCTGGTTATACCGGCTATGCATTACCGTTGGAATAAAGCCAATTTCCCTTTCATTTATGAAGAGTTTGGAAAAGTTATTGTGCCGAATATGCCAAGGTTTATCCGTGCCTTTCTCGGTAAGAAAATTGGCGCTAAATTTAAGGGTTTTGTGCCCCTGTTAGGTATTACCGACAAGAGTATCCCTGCAATAGAAAGTTGGTACGAAAATCATGTGTTGCCATTATTAGATAAACATTTCTTTAAAAATGATTATCTACTAGGTAGCAAACCATGTTTAGGCGATTTTGGTTTGATGGGGCCTTTGTATGCTCATCTATACCGTGATCCTGCACCAGGTGCATTGATGAAAGAAGTTGCGCCTAATGTGGCTAGATGGGTCGAAAGAATGAATCAGCCTCAAGATGCTGAGGGCATGTTCTTGGCTGATGATGTTATACCAGATACGTTGCTAATTTTGCTGACACGTATATTTAAAGAACAATGGCCAGTGTTGATCAACACGGTGGAAAGTATAGATACGTGGATTGTTCAAAATCCACAAGTCAAAGCAGTTCCCAGAACCATAGGTGAACACACGTTTACTATTGGTGATATAACTGAGAAACGTGCCATTGGCACTTTTCATCAGTGGAAAGTACAGCGAATAGTAGATTGCTACCACCAATTCGACAGTAAAGAAAAGTTATCAGTGGATGCCTTTCTACAGTCGGTTGGTGGACTACATTGCATGCAGTTAGATATTAAAAAGAGATTAAGTAGAATTAAGAATAAATTGGTATTGAGTGATTGAAATTAGTATTCAATTAAATTGAATTGGGCACCTTATAGGAAGATAAATGCACATAGTTTGTTCCCAATGTTTTGCAATAAACCGTATACCAGAAGATAAAAGTCACACACAGGCCAAATGTGGTAAATGTCAGCAAGCCGCCTACTGTTTGAGCCCTATAGAATTATCTGACTCTTCTTTTTATCGTTTTATTGAAAAAAATGACTTACCCGTTGTAGTCGATTTTTGGGCCAGTTGGTGTGGACCCTGTAAAGCTATGGCACCAGTATTTAAAGCAGTTGCTGGACAGTCCGACAGTCTGCTGTTTGCTAAAGTGAACACTGAAGAGGCACAAAAAGTATCGACCGATGCTCAAATTCGTAGTATTCCAACTATTATCTTTTTTCATAAGGGGAAAGAAATAGATAGAATGTCAGGAGGTCTAAGTCAAGCACAGCTAAAAACTTGGTTATTGCAGTGTGTACAAAAACTAAGCTGATATAATTTTTGACACCTTGATTACTCTTTTACGAATTATGTTTCTTTTTTGCATTTGTTACGTAAACACATCCATTACTCACTTCGTTCGCATTTATAAAAAGCGGTTCAAAGAATAACGGTTCAAAGAATAACTAAGGAACGCCATGAGTAAATCTTCTCGTGATTTAACTGTAGGGTCTTTATGGACCGCTATTGCTGTACTAACGTTGCCCATGATAATTGGCATTATGGCAACCATGTCTGTGTCCATTGTTGACACCTACTTTGTTGGTAAGCTGGGTACTAACGAACTAGCGGCATTGTCATTTACCTTTCCAATAACGATCACTATCGCAAGTTTAGCCATAGGCTTAGGCGCAGGTGCGGCGGCAGTCGTTTCACATGCAATTGGTGCCAAAAATGAAAAAGAAGCTAAACGTCTGTCGACTGATAGTTTAATTATTGCGACTTTAATTGTGGTGATCATTTCGATAATTGGTCTGCTCACTATTAAACCTTTATTTATGTTGTTAGGAGCACAAGGTGATGTGCTTTCGATGATTGAACGTTACATGTGGATTTGGTACATTTCTATGCCATTTTTGGTTGTTCCTATGGTTGCTAATGCGATCCTTAGAGCGGTAGGTGATGCGGTGTGGCCGAGCATTATTATGATTGGTGCGGCTATTATCAACATTATTACAACCCCTATTTTAGTCTTCGGTTGGGGTCCCATTCCTGCTTTTAATATTGAAGGTGCGGCATATGGCACTCTCATCGCAAGAGTATTCAGCTTGTTATTAGCCTTATACGTTGCTTATTATCGCGAAAAGATGATTGTTTTGTTTGTGCCCGCTTTATCAGAGATTGTTCATTCCTGTAAAAAAGTACTAAAAGTGGGAATACCAGCGGGCGTAGGTAGTGCCGTTAACCCCTTTGGCGTGACGATTGTGACCAGTGTTATTGCCACTTTTGGAGCTGAAACTGTTGCTGCTTTTGGTGTGGCCACGCGAATTGAAACCTTCGCGTGTATCCCAATGTTTGCTTTGTCTGCTTCTATCGCTCCCATAGTAGGGCAAAACTGGGGCGCAAATAAGAAAAGCAGAGTACTGAAAGCCGTAAAATATTGTTACGTTATGTGCTGTGTGTGGTCAGCCTTTATATTAACGTTATTATATTTTTTGGCTGAGCCCATCAGCCAAGCGTTATCCTCTGATGCCGCAATTGCAAAAGAGTCTTCTAGTTATCTGGGTATTGCTACGATTGGACTTTGGGGGTATGGCATTGTGATTGTCTCGGCTGCGGCTTTTAACGCTTTGGGTCGTCCGATGAGTTCTTTGGGCTACTACTTATTGCGAACAGCACTCTTGTATGTGCCATTAAGTGTTTTAGCCGGAATTTATTTCGATATAAAAATGGTCTATTACGCCATTGCCGCCGCCAATGTTCTGTCAGGTTTAACGGTCGGTTGGTATACATTATGGTGGCTAAAAAAATCTAATACCTATGAGCGCCAATCAAACTTGTCGGATACACGAACTATTTAGTGAGTGGTTTGTGCTTTTTTAGCTGGTTGATAACCCCCCAAGCAATGCCAGTAAGTAGACAACAGACAACTAATTAGAGCAATGAGGACTGCATATAGCGTTTTCTTAAAAATGATGACCCTACTCAAATAATGATCTGAAGGGGATGAAATAAAAATATTGTGGAAGTAAATAGAGTGACATCGAAATCTACTTTTGTGCGGCGACCACCGATATTTCAACCAACAATTCAGGTCTGGCCATAGATGCCTGAACACAGGCTCTAGCAGGAGCATAACCCTCTGGCACCCAGTTATCCCAAACCGAATTCATGGTTGTAAAATCCTGCATATCTTTGATATAAATAGTGGCTGATAGCATATGCTGTCTATCGCTGCCCGCATCTAATAACAATTGGTCCACTTTATCGAGCATAGTTTGGGTCTGATGTTCAATACTTTGGGTAGCATCAGCACACACTTGTCCGCAAAGGTAGATGATCCCTTGATGGATCACAATTCGGCTCATGCGTTGTTTGGTTTCTTTGCGCTGTATCATTGTCATTTTTCACTTAGTTCATTGTATTATTTTGTATTTTTCGGCGTCGGATTATAACAAGATTAAGATTAATGATGCATTTTAAATAATAACGCTGTCATAAGAATCAGATATGACACATATCATTACTAAAAAAAACGCCATTGCTTGTATCAAGAAATGGCGCTGAAAATATGTACTTAGTCAAAAA
>OOFU01000166.1_pt1 | contig 10451 bp, 10 predicted proteins | sample 1670361 | NCBI WGS metagenome assembly OOFU01 (sample SAMEA98145418, study PRJEB22522) | marine metagenome | biome: marine biome; feature: marine water body; material: sea ice | place: Arctic Ocean | collected 14-Sep-2015 | depth 1.3 m
ATAAAGAGGTTGCCAAACATCATTAGTGACGTCTTGTAAATTGTTTATCTTATTAAAAGGGTACACACCGTAAAATTCATAATCATTAGCAATAAAAGATGCTTGAACTTGCGCAAGTGAAGTTAAATTTGCCTGTTCCATTGCGGTGAAGTACTCCATTACATAAGCTTTTTCATTTTGAAAACTGGCCATGCGTATTGCTCTCTTTTGGGTTGTAAACTAATCCTAAAAAAATTCTATTTACTAATGACTTCGAAGTCAATTAATAATAAGATGAAATTAAAAGTTAGTACTTAAAACAACAAGAAGAAAAAATTGGGAGAATACTATGACGGAATTTGGCGTCTTAAATTGGAGCATTTTAATAGTATATATAGTTGCAAATTTATTTTTAGGCCTAGTGATAGGTAAAAGAATTAAAACCGATAATGATTTTTATATTGGTCAAAAGACGACACCTTGGTGGGCAATTGGTATTTCTGTGGTCGCCACCTACGTTAGCGCAATGACATTTTTGGGCGCCCCAGCTTGGGCCTATAAAGACGGACTCAGTGTCATCGCTATTCACCTTAATTACCCATTGGTAATAATGATCGTTATTATCTTCTTTTTTCCTTTCTTCTATAACTCAGGCGTAGCATCTATCTATGAGTATCAAGAAAAAAGATTTGGTAAACGCGCTAGGGCCTTAATCTCCTCTATTTGGTTAGTGTCGCAAACTATGTCTTCCGCTGCTGTTCTTTACGCAACTTCTGCAGTATTGAGTTTTATCACTGGTGTCGATGTTATAGCCGCAATATTTATTGTTACCACTATTGCATTGGCTTACACCGTTCTCGGCGGAATTACTGCGGTAATATGGACTGATGTAATTCAGTCGGTCATCTTATTTGCTGGTGCGGGTATTATCTTTTATGCATTACTTAATGAGAGCAGTTTTTCGGTCATGGATTCTCTAGTACAACTTAAAGCCGAAGGCAAACTCAACCCGCTGATCACTGATTGGGACTTTAATGCTACCACCACAGTATGGAGCGGTATTATTGCTATGACGCTCTACCATACAACGGTTTATGGTACTAACCAGATGATGGTTCAAAGAACGTTAGCCGCTAAAAATATAGGCGACGCTAAAAAATCCTATTTACTCATGGGTTTTGCTGCTTTCTTTATCTATTTATTTTTCATAATTTTAGGAGTCCTTTTTTACAGTTATTATCAAGGTAAAACATTTGATAATGAGAACCTTATTATTTTAGAATTTGCAGCTGAATATGGAATGCCAGGTTTAATGGGGCTTATAGCGGCTGCCGTAATGGCTGCATCTATGTCGAGTCTTGACTCAGCCTTCAACTCATTGTCGACTGTTACCACCATTGATTTCTACAAAAAATATTTCAAAAAGGGTGCTCCAGAAGCTCATTATTTAAAAGCATCCAGATTCTTTACGCTATTTTGGGCGTTGCTTATAATATTCCCTGCCATTATGTATCACCTACATAGTTCGGGTTCAATTTTAGAAGTGTTGAGTAAGGTTGGATCCTACTTTGTAGGTGCTCAACTTGGCATGTTTGGACTAGGATTTTTCTCTAAACAAGCGACTGAAAACGGTTTGCTTGTGGGTACTGCTGTTGGGTTTGTAACAGTCGTAGCTGTTGCTATTGGGACAGATGTAGCATGGCCTTGGTATTGTTTAATTGGTGGTGGTGCTAATGTGATTGTCACTATTATTGCGAGTCGTATTATTGATGGCAAACAACATGAATTATCAGAATACACAGTCAAAGGTCAGCAATTAAAGTTTGCTAGAGAAGGATTAGCAGAAAAAGAAAATGGGTGGTATCGCATCCCCGGTAAAGTTGACCGTGTTAACTACTGGTTATTTGCATTCTTCATTTTGACCCTGATTTTTTTATGGTCTATTCAGTACATGGTTTAACAACGGATTATTATGTCAATAATTAATCAATTTTATGATGCTCTTAGGCGCAATTTACCGCTAACTGACATAGTTAGCGAAGATATAACGTTATACGCCTGTGAACCGATGAATAAACTTCACGGCATTGATGCGATAAAGGAACATTATTGGAATGTTTTATCTCAATCATTAGACAACCTCGAACGTAGGCCATTTATTGAATTTGATAGTATTGACAATAATCATAAATGGATAGCCGCTACTGGCTATTTCATAGGTGATTTTGTGAATGATTTACTTGGAATACCTGCCACTAAAAAACCTGTCTATTTAAGATTTACAGAGATGCTGCAGTTGCAAAACGAAAAAATAATCAACTATTATATTATTATAGATTTTTTAGACGTTATGAACCAAGCAGGCGTTAATCCCTTACGAAAAAGCCTCGGGCACGATGGTTTGATGATGCCGCCATCCACTATGGATGGATTAAACCCCGTAGAATCCTATGTTGATCAAAACCAACAATCAGAGCAACTGGTGTTATCTATGCTCGAAGAACTAGGTCGTTTTGACGGTAAATCACTGGTTAGTATGCAGTTAGAAAATTACTGGCATCCAGACTTTATGTGGTATGGGCCTGCAGGCATCGGAACGACTAGAGGCATTAGTGACTTTCGAAAGAATCATCAAGGCCCATTCGTTTTTAGTTTTCCTGACAGAGTGGTTGACCATAAAGCAGCAATCATCAAAAAAGGAAACTATGTTTCAACCGGTGGTTGGCCACATATGCACGGTACACATTTAACTGGAGGCTGGCTAGGACTACCACCTTCAGGAATAAAGCTTGAGCTCAGAGTGATTGATATTTGGCGCAGAGAAAATAATCTTTTAAAAGAAAATTGGGTTGGAATTGACATCATTCATATGTGTAAACAAATGGGCTTAGATGTTTTTGCAATGATGAAAGACGCGTATCACCTTAGATGAGTATCTCTATACAAATAGATACAACTTCAGAGCCATCATCAACGTTAATTATTTATAAACGGTATAACCATGCAACAAAATAATATCACACAAGTATATTGGAAAAACTTACCAGAACTACTGTCACCTCAGGGTAAACCAAACCAATCATTAAAGAACTTTGATCCAGAGTTTATTGATATTGTGGATTATATCATTCGCATTACTCACCGTATCTGGGAACAGAAAAACATCGCGCTGTGTAACGATTATTATGCGGAATATTGTCCCGTACACACACTAGGTGGATACTCTGATGATGTTGCTACCGTAATAAAAAATACATTGTTAACTTTAGCCGCATTTCCTGACCGTACCTTAATTGGTGAAAACGTTGTGTGGCGCGACTTAGGCGAAAATAATGGTTATTACTCATCACATCGCATTACAAGCATAATGACTAATAAAAATCCTTCTGAATTTGGTGCTTCCACGGGTAAAACTGGTCGTGTTACAACCATCGCAGATTGCATCTGTTGCGAAAATAAAATTGTTTATGAATGGCTGATGCGAGATAACAGTTTTCTGGTGAAACAGTTAGGCATCAGCCTTATTGATGCGGCAACACATTTTGCTAACTTGCCCACAAATGAAGATTTTGAAGTATGGCGTGCGCAAGAAATTATCCGAATCAAAGCTCAACAAGCAACGACACATCAGTGGCATACACCATTAGATGATAGTAGTGAAAAATTTGCTCAGTTTTGGGTGAACACACTTTTCAATAAAAAAGCCCTCGGTGAAGTCAAAAATATTTATCATAAAAACGCTAAGTTACAATGGCCGGGAGGCGTAGAAGCGGTGGGTATTCCTGCTATCAGAGGGGTATTTATTCAATGGCTAGCACAGAGCCCTGAAGCGTCAGCAACTTGCGACCATATTAGTGTTGTTCCCTTTGAAGATGACGCCACAGACATTGCAATTCGTTGGTCAGTAGCCGGCACGTTTACACCTAAAAATGAACAGTTCTCTAGGTACACAGGGCAATGTTTTTTTGTAATGGCAGCAACACATATGCGAATAATAAATGGTAAAATTAGCGAAGAATGGACAGTGTTTGATGAAGTTGCAGCTTATGCAAACATGATCAGAGATTACAACAACAGCGATGCTAACCAGGGAGGTGAATAATGTTAGATATGCTGATTAAAACATTCACTCAAGGCGATGTAGCCAGTTTCAAAACAAGTTTGTTGCACTCCTCGTTCTGGTCTCAACACAATACTAAAATGTTTGGAGAAGATAAGCTAACCTCTGTGCCATTAACTTGGTTGACGTCTGCAGGCCGTTGTCAAGTGTCGCAAAGCTTAGTTGTGCAGCAAGCTAATATCTCAGTTATACACTTAAAATTTAAAATACAAGATTACGATTTACCAATAAATTATACATTTTGGCTGCAAAATAATGGTGTTGTCATCAAATCCGTACATGCCATTATTGATACATTGCAACTCGCTATTGCCAAAAATATCCCTGTAGATGAAATAACGTTATCTTTACCAGAACCCGATCCATTAGTGATCCCTGATTATGATCAGCAAGATAACTTGCAGGGAGAATTTGCACTACCTTCTTGTCTTATTCCAGGGCCGTGTTCACTCAATGTTTTATTAGATTCTTGGTGGACGATTTGGGGCAACTCGCAACTATCGACCATTGATAACGTCTATACAGAAAAATCTGATATTTCTTTACCTGGATCTTTTCAACAAAAAAAACGTGGTGACATATTTGAGTTTGTGTTGTTCATCAAGTCAAAATTAACGCGTGTTTTTTGTCAATTAGAGGATGTTGTGATTGAGGGTAACAACGCAGCAGTAAAATGGTTTATTGATGGTGATGAACGTGGGCAAAAAATAAGACTACCACTCATTACTATCTTAAAAACAGATGCTGAACATATCACCTCTGAAATAATCACCTGCGACATTTTAGCCTTTAATAAACGCTATAATCATTCAAAAATTTTTGAGGTGTCGACAGTGTCAGAACTTTTTGACAAGTAGCTAAATAGTGCAAATCAACATCTAAACTCTGTTGCTTTGTGATATGTCGGAGTCGCAGCTAGTTTGCGGCTCTATGTCGACAAAGAATTATCCTCAGAGACGTTGATAACCTCCTCCAAGAGGTATATTAACTTCTACGGTGATTCGGAATTTGTTTATGGGAAGAAAAATTTGTATCAATATGACGTCACTATTTGAAACAGGTCAATTGAAGAAATTAAAGACAATTTAGCGCCTCGCTAAAAGGCTACGTGACGCAAAAACACAGCTTAGTAAATCAAGTTCACAATCGCTGTCCGCAACATCTAAAATCGTAATATTGAACATACTTTTTATTAGTCGCCAAGAGCTAGATTAACAACAAAACAAAATTTCACCTGTGAGCTGCACAAATCTTTCTATTTTTAGTCGTTGTTAAAAACACCTCATCTTCTCAGAACACATATCAAAGAAGCCAGCAGACCGACAGAATATTCATAACTCAGTAGTTTGTTTACTATTCTTTTCCTTATATGTATTAAACTAGATCATGTATTCTATGGAACCCTCGGACTGGGTATTCGAGGTTACCTCACTGCTACCTTTGACCCTAAAAGTGACCATCTTTACATGTAACTCTGTAATAGCTTTACTACCTGTTTTAATGCACAGCCCCGGCACTAAAGCATGAATAAAACAGGCAATTGCTGCTTTAAAAAGTTTCATTGAAAAACTCATTGCAGTAAAAAAGTGTTGTATGTAAGTTTCGTTGACAGACTTTGGATGGTTAATAAATAGTTTTTTAAACATGCTTGTTTCCTATTGCTAAGCGTAACTGACTAAATTAGCTTTATCACTCAGTGTGAGTAAAAATGCCTACTCGGGTAAGGACGGATAAGTTTTGGCGCAAATATCTTAAAAATAATTTTGCACATTGATTATCGCGACCTTGTTCTTTATGAAAATTAGTTGGATTCAGGCGAAACACCATAAGCGTTCAATAACTAAACGTCTACCACAAATATCTGGAACATTGGTACTGCCCAATATTCTAGGCTCTGATTTCTACAACAACAAAAAACGCTTGGTTAGGCTTGGGTATTGACTGAGTCATTGCCCATGAGCATGGCAAAGTGTTATATGCGTTATTATGTGAATGCTGTCAAAATGATATATTGGGTCAAGGACAAAGCCGTTGTCATGTTAAATTCTATTTACCTGTGTAATAACTCTCTGATGATCCCCGCATATCGAGGGTTTTGTTACCTTAAAGTGGTGTTTCATTAAATAAAAAATCGGAATTATAACGAACAAACTAGCGCGATTTTACTATTATTTGAGTTTGTAGCCAGGCGGGTTACCCCTTTAGGACACACATCAGAAACGTCAGCAAATGTCTGCCAACCTTTATCAGTATTGGTTTTATCCCACTGCATCAATATACTATCCACTGCTGCGATAGCATAACCGTTTCCAGCCCAAGCATAATAGTAGGCTCCGCTAGGCAAAGTGGTCAGCCGTTCAATCTGGCCTGTTTCAGGGTGATAACTTTTTAACTGCCACTGAATATCCTCCCCTTTACCAATAGACGCGGTATAGCTCATCAATGACGAAAGAGGTATTGCGAATAAACTTGGACCAATATTTTCATCTAACACCTGGCTAGTCTGTGTTTGTATATCAACCAGTTGTAACGTGTTTGGTTCTCCCAAAACAAATAACATCACCCGATTACTATCTACCCATGCATGATACCCAACTGGGTTAATATTAGTTAGTAACTCACTTGCAAGCTCAGAAAACTGCTTTTCAGGGTTCAATGGGTAACGCCAAAGTTTTTGTTTATTATCGGCAGCCCGAATGACAGAAAAGCTTTTACCCGCAGGCATCAGTGTGGGTGAATATTCACTTTCTATCGAATTAGTTAGATTTGAAACCTGTCCGGTCTTAAGTGAGACAAATATGCTATCTGTTTGTTCGGCCATTTGTACTCTTTTTTGCCCATCTTTTTGCCCATCTTTTTGCCCATCTTTTTGCCCGTCTTTTTTGCTTGTTAGTGCAGCAGTATAAAGTAGTGTATCTCCATCAGGCATGAACAAGGGCTGGTTATCATATTCTGATCTTTTGGTGAGGGCTTTAAGATGACTCACCTTAAGTCGATTATCATGAAGCTCTACATCACCCACATAAATATCAAACCCCGGCATCTTTGCTGATGCCGAGAAGATCATTACGCTTAACAAACCAGTCATTAATTTCATATCTGTCCTTTAGCCGTCAAGCATTAGTGTAATCGTATTTTATCTTAACCTTAACTTTATTGAAAATGAGCACCCTACTGTTACTAACCATCTTTAAAATAGAGTTTTAGAGATGTCACCTGAACATAGCACGCCGAATTTATTGCATTTAATTGCCGAATTTATCTTAGGTTATAAAGGCCTCTATAAGCTAGCATGATTAACATAATATTAACTTTTAGTTTTTGTTAAAGCTATGTAATAGATAACCGGTGACACCATGAAACAGTCTAAAAAAGTAAGAATGGGAATGGTCGGCGGCGGTAAAGATGCTTTTATTGGTGCAGTGCATCGAATGGCAGCCAATCTAGATGGCAATATTGAATTAGTGTGCGGCGCTTTCAGTTCAGATCCAGCTAAAAGTATATTCTCTGGTCAAAGCTTATATTTACCCGCAACACGCTGTTACGCTGATTATACACAAATGTTCGCCGAAGAAGCGAAATTACCCGAAACCGAAAGGATGCAATTTGTCTCTATAGTTACGCCCAATCATTTGCATTTTCCAATTGCTAAAGCGGCACTAGAGGCAGGATTTCATGTGCTTAGCGATAAGCCCGCTACCTTCACACTTCAAGAAGCATTAGATCTAGCTGATGTATTAAAAACATCAGGTCAACTTTATGGACTCACACACACTTACAACGGTTACCCTTTAATCAAACAAGCCAAACACTTAGTCGCGACCGGGGCTTTGGGAAAAATCAAGAAAGTAGTAGTGGAATATAGCCAAGATTGGTTAGCTAATAAAGATGATGAAATTAGCAAACAAGCACAGTGGCGTGTAGATCCATTAAGAGCAGGCGTAAGTTGCTGTATGGGCGACATTGGGGTTCACGCTGCAAATTTGGCTGAATATGTGACAGGTGCAGATATTTCAGCCATGTGCGCAGATTTAAACGCCATAGTCGATGGCCGTCAACTTGACGACGATGGCACCGTATTATTACGCTTTAATAATGGAGCTCGTGGGATATTAATGTCTAGTCAGATAGCGATAGGCGAGGAAAATAACCTGCGTTTACGGGTCTATGGAGACGCAGCAAGTATCGATTGGTCACAAATGGAACCTAATAGTTTATGGCTTAGGTCTAACACCCAATCTACCCAATTGATCCGAACTGGAGTAGGCGACTTTTGCCCCGCGGCACAGTCAGCGATGCGCGTACCTGCAGGGCATCCTGAAGGTTACTTAGAGGCCTTCGCCAATATTTATCAAAATTTCGCAAAACAGATCCGAGCGTTTGAACAAGGTTTACCATGCTCAAATGCAACATTCGACGTACCCGGTATTGATGAAGCAATCCGCGGCATGGCCTTTATTGAAAATACAGTGAAATTTAGTCAATCTGCAATAAAATGGCATGACTTCGATTTATCCCCCTCAACCGTTTCAGGAGTAACCGAATGAAACAAATCAAAGGCCCAGGTATATTTCTTGCGCAATTTGCTAGCGATGAAAAGCCGTTTAATTCATTTCCTGAAATTTGTAGTTGGGCGGCAGAATTAGGTTTCAAAGGTATTCAAATTCCCTCGTGGGAAGGTCGATTGTTTAACTTAGAAACAGCAGCAAACAGCCAAGACTATTGCGATGAAATCAAAGGTATCGCCGGTGAAGTGGGGTTAGAAATTACCGAACTTTCTACTCATCTGCAAGGTCAGTTAGTGGCTGTAAACCCTACTTATGATCAGATGTTTGACGGTTTTGCACCTAAACATGTACAAAATAATCCTAAAGCCCGGACTGAATGGGCTATTCAACAAATGATGTATGCTGCTAAAGCCAGTCAAAACTTGGGTTTAAAAGGTCACGCCACTTTTTCTGGCGCTTTATTGTGGCAGACCATCTATCCATGGCCTCAGCGCCCCGCAGGTTTGGTTGAACAAGGCTTTACAGAGTTAGCAAAACGTTGGCTACCTATTTTGAATGCTTTTGATGAAGCCGGCGTAGATGTTTGTTACGAGTTACACCCAGGTGAAGATTTACATGACGGTGTGACCTTTGAGCGTTTCTTAGAAGCAGTCGGTAATCATGCACGTGCCAATATTTTATATGACCCTAGCCATTTTGTTTTACAACAACTCGACTATCTTGCCTTCATCGATATTTACCATGAGCGTATTAAAGCCTTTCATGTGAAAGATGCTGAATTCACTCCCAATGGACGTAGTGGTGTGTATGGCGGCTATCAAGCTTGGATAGACAGACCGGGGCGGTTTCGCTCTTTAGGCGATGGTCAAATCGACTTTAAAGCTATTTTTAGCAAAATGACCCAATACGATTTTGATGGATGGGCCGTGATGGAATGGGAATGTTGCATTAAACATCCACAAGATGGTGCCGCAGAAGGCGCTAAATTTATTAGTGAACACCTGATTAGACCAACCGATAAAGCCTTTGATGATTTTGCTGGTGTAGCGCACGACATTGAAATGAATAATAAGATCCTGGGTTTAAAATGAGACTTTTAATATGAGACTATCAATATGAGACTATCAATATGAGACTATCAATATGAATAGCACCGCAGAGTTTACTGAAGCTCAAGCAAAAAGAGTATTTTTGGTTAGTTGCATAGCACTGACCGTTACCTCAATGACTTTTGCTATCCGTGCTGGGATCATCGGGGACTTAGGCATTCAGTATGGCCTTACCACAGTTCAAATGGGATGGATTTTAGGTATGGGAACCTTTGGATTCCCAGTGGCAACTATGTTGGGCGGGATTTTATATAATGCTATCGGGGCTAAGAAAATAGTCTGGTTTGCCTTTGCTGGTCACCTCATTGGCATAGGCTTAACTATTAGTTCAAATAGTTTTTGGGGTTTAATAATTTCCACATTTTTGGTTAGTTTTGCTAATGGTTTAGTCGAAGCAGGATGTAACCCCATGATTGCTGATTTATACCCAAAAAACAAAACCACCATGCTCAAACGCCAAACTGCTACCGTCGAAAAGCGGTTCCCAGACTTTTGGCAGATTCTGCCTGAATGGGCGCCAAATCGCTGTCTGGGGTATTATGACACCTCGGAATGCCCCGAAAACACGGCACAAATCTGGAAGTTGTCCATTGTTATCAATATTTTAGGTGGACTGGCTGTGCAGTCAGTCCAGAGCCAACCAGTCTGGGCCGAAATTCCCTGTTAACAGGGACTTAACAGGGAAAAACGTGCGTTTTTGACTTATTTACAAGAATGTGCTTGATAAGCGACTTG
>OOFU01000168.1_pt1 | contig 10442 bp, 9 predicted proteins | sample 1670361 | NCBI WGS metagenome assembly OOFU01 (sample SAMEA98145418, study PRJEB22522) | marine metagenome | biome: marine biome; feature: marine water body; material: sea ice | place: Arctic Ocean | collected 14-Sep-2015 | depth 1.3 m
TACTTCCATCTCACCAAAACGCTGGCCACCGAACTGTGCTTTACCACCCAGCGGCTGCTGAGTAACAAGGCTGTAAGAACCAGTAGAACGTGCGTGCATCTTATCGTCAACCAAGTGGTTAAGTTTAAGCATGTACATGTAACCAACAGTTACTTGACGTTCAAACTGATCGCCAGTACGGCCATCATAAAGTGTAACCTGACCACTTCGAGGATATCCACCAAGCTCAAGCATGTCTTTGATTTCGCTTTCTATCGCGCTTATGTTGATAAAAATGGCAAGCCAACAGAGTACAGTAAAGACAACGTACCCTATGAACCCAAACATTTCTTGAAAGTGTCGGCTAAAGGCCTTGATGATGGCGACTTTGTTATGGTGGCTGGTTATCCTGGTTCCACTAATCGTTATGCTTTGTTGTCAAATGTCGAGCATGTTTTTTCATGGTTATATCCTACTTACATTGACATAATCGCTGAATGGATCGAGACAATTGAAAAAAGTGCACCAGTTGGCAGTGACGCCCGGGTTAAATATGAGTCATCTTTAGCCGGCCTTAATAACTTTTTGAAAAATACCAAAGGCCAGTTAGAAGGCGCTCAGCGAGTTGGTCTAGTTGACCGTAGAGCAGAGCGCGAAGCTCAGCTGAATCAGTGGTTAAATAAAGATAGCAGTCGTCTAGATGTGGCTAAATCAATTGCTAAACTTAATGAAATGGCGAAGCAAAAAGCCGTCACAGATAAACAAGAATTTTGGTACGGCTTTGCCACTCGTCCTGCGCTTTTGGGTGTAGCACAAAACCTATATCGATTATCTATTGAAAGTCAAAAGCCTGATACACAGCGTGAGCAAGGGTACCAAGAAAGAGACATAGAGCGTATCGAAGAACGCATGAAACGGATTGACCGCCGCTTTGATGCCACCGTTGATATGGCACTTTGGCAAATGTATCTGGCAAATTATTTAGCCGAGCCCAAAGAGCGACGTGTGCTGGCATTAGACAAAGCCCTTGGCCTAGATGAAGCAGGTGATTTGAGTACAAAATTAGGCGTCTATTACAAAAGCACTCGCCTTGACCAAGTTGAAGAACGCCTAGCGATGATGAAAGCGACTCAAGCAGAGCTAGAAGCAAGTGATGACCCTTTCATGCAGCTTGCCGTTGCTTTGTACGATGAAGAAATGAAACGTGAAAACGAATATAAAGAGCGTGAAGGACAACTAGCCGCGCTGCAGCCAAATTATATGAAAGCCATTATTGAATGGCAACAGAGTAAAGGCCAGGTTCTATACCCAGATGCCAATAGCACTTTAAGAGTGACCTATGGCAATGTGATGGGCGGCTCTCCTAAAGATGGCCTAATTTATGAGCCCTTTACTCGCTTAGAAGGCATAGTCGAAAAAGACACGGGTGTTGAACCGTTTAATTCACCCAAGGCGCAGTTAAGCTTAATTGAAAACAAACAATATGGCGATTACACCCTTGATAAGATTGGCAGTGTTCCGGTCAACTTTTTGAGTGACTTAGACACCACTGGTGGTAATTCAGGCTCGGCAACCTTAAATGCTAATGCTGAATTAGTTGGGTTACTGTTTGATGGTACCTTTGAAAGTGTCAACTCAGATTGGGACTTCGACCCGCGCACTACCCGCAGTATCCATGTTGATACACGCTATATGTTGTGGTTGATGGAATTTTTAGATGATGCCGGCAATCTAATTGATGAAATGACTATAGTTAAATAGAAAGACGGCTTTAGCCATACAAGTTGCTTGCTAAAAGCAAATACCTTGTATGGCTTATTTTCAAACCTAGCTTTTTAGCCAATCTAAAGAAGACACCTACCTGAGGGACAGAGTAAACTTTAGCTATTAATCTCTGAAGGCAAGCTCTTTTTTATTGTTTGTTAATAAGTAACTAACTGATTTACAGAATAAATTTAGCACATTCTAGTAAGTTTACTCTGACCCTAAATACTTTTGCGAACAACTTAAATAGGCCACCCATAATAATTTGACTGTTTTTTGTTCTGCACTAAGCTTTACTAACACCAATTGAAATAGCATAAATTGAAATAAACAATTAACAAGACACCCATAATAGTGAGCCACCCCAAAAAATAGTTTTCGGGTTTATTACGATGGGTGTCTTTATAATTTCTTCAATCTATTAACGCGCACAATATGTCGGCTTTCTTTACACTTCACAATTTTTTGAAATTATGAGTTCGATAGCTATATGAAAAACATCAAGAATTTATTTTTGGTTCAAAAGTTGCTGTTAATAAATTGTTAATATCATGCAGAGCCAAATACTTGGTTTTTATACAGAGCTCCTGTTCTGATGAAAAGGGGCTAAAAAGGACAACCCATGAACATGAGACCTTTAAATAAGATTTTAGCCGGGGCAATATTGATTACCTGTTGTTGGATGAATCTAGCTAACGCCACTCTTATTAACCGTGGTAACGGTATGATTTATGACAGCGTACAGAACATTACTTGGTTGCAAAATGCTAACCTGTCGGGCACAAAGATGAACTGGGAAGACTCGTTGGCCTGGGCGGACAGTCTGAGTGTCGGCAGTTTTGACGATTGGCGACTGTCTAATCGAGACCCTGTTTGTGGATTAGCAGTCTATAATTGCACCGTAAATGAGCTGGGACATTTGTTTTACAATGAGTTTGGTTTGACTCAAGGGCAGGGTGTTTCGTCATTATTCAGTGGCACCAATGCGAATTTCAACTTATTTATCAATGTACAAGCCTCTGTTTATTGGTCAGGTGCTGAGTACGCGCCACTTACCGCCAGCGCATGGTACTTTAATACTAAAACTGGCATTCAAAGCGCCGGTAATAAGCAAAAGGGCCTTTACTACGGCTGGGCAGTGAGAGACGGAGATGTTGTCGCGGTGCCTGCGTTTCGTTCATTAGCCATCTTCGGTCTTGGTTTGCTGGGCCTGGCAGCGTGCAAACGGCAGGGGCGGCAACGCGCAAAACTGGGCGCAGTGTGAAGCTGCTGCAGTTTGACAGACACTTTAAATAAGCGACAATGTTTCAGTCGCTTAGAAGTATCCATCATGAGCAACTAAAGAAGACACCCATTTTAAAAAAGTAGCAAAACAGCCGTTATGTTCTAATCTTTAAGGTACTCAAACAACCAAGGATGGTCTGTCATGCCTCAGTCACGTAAAACTCAAGTCAGTTTAATTGATACTCCCTATTACCATTGTGTTTCTCGCTGTGTTCGCCGTTCGTTTTTGTGTGGCAAAGATAAATTTACGGGGCAGAGTTATGAGCATCGCCGAGGTTGGGTCGAGGAGCGATTATTATTTTTATCGTCGGTATTTTCTATTGGTATTTGTGCCTATGCAGTGATGAACAATCATACCCACGTAGTGCTGTGTGTGGACAAAGACTTGGCAGATAACTGGTCGATGGAAGAAGTGATAAAGCGCTGGCACCAAATGTACCAAGGCACGTTATTAAGTCAAAAGTATCAAAGAGGGGATAAGCTCAGTAAAGGTGAATGTATCAGCCTAGATGAAACAGTGACGATTTACCGTCAACGTTTATATGACATCAGTTGGCTAATGAGAAACCTCAATGAATACATAGCCCGTGAAGCGAACAAAGAAGATAAATGCACAGGCAGGTTCTGGGAAGGACGATTCAAATCTCAAGCATTGTTAGATGAAAGTGCGGTTTTAGCGTGTATGGCTTATGTAGACTTAAATCCTATTCGCGCCAAGATGGAGACCACACCAGAAACGTCAAAACACACCAGTATCAAGCAACGTATACACTGTCTCATCAAAGGCGAACAACCTAAAAATCTGATGCGTTTTGTGGGCAATCACAGACAAGACATGCCTAAAGGCATTGCTTACAGCTTGATTGACTATTGTGAACTAGTGGATTGCACAGGCCGCTGTATTCGAGAGGATAAAGCGGGTTACATATATCAACATCATAGCCCCATTTTAGCGCGCCTCGGTCTCGACTTAGAGTAATGGTTGACCCTCACTACCGAGTTCGAAAAACACTTCAGCACCGCCGTTGGCAGTGAGCATATGTTGCAACAATTCAAACATCACACAAACCACCAACGTATACGAGGGATGGCAAAGGCCAGATCTTTACTTCAATCTGCTTGAATTACAACCCCATATATAGTCAAAGTCACTAACACAAAATGTGTCGAACCTTGCTGTCTGCAATTTGAATTGAGCGACACATTTCACAGCATTTATCTTCTTTAATTCCAAGTAAGTCGAACTTGTCACTTAAAAACATAAATAGCGTGTTGATACCCAACAATTTGGGCTTGTTGGTTACGTTGAGATTGAGTACTTTATTACTTTGGGTGTCTAGTTTAAGTTTTTATTTTATTATTTATAGCCAATAGCCAATAGCCAAGAGATTTATGTATTCTATAGATGAATTAACGTTAATCAAAAATTGGGTGTTTAATATTCAAGAGAGTGGGGGTATATTATTGCTCGTATGGAAGTTGCTAGCTTATTCTTCGTTTTTAGTGCCGACTATTTTTTATTTTTGTAGTATTCACATGTTACCTAAAACACTGTGGCTTATGTTTGAATAATGTTTTGATTTTGTAATCAGCTTTTCTCGCTGATTAGTTATTTAACAGTAAAATTATTTGGAGTAAAAACATGGCTAAAGTGCTGATGATAACGGGCGATTTTGTAGAAGACTACGAAAACATGGTTCCCTTTCAAGGATTAATGGCTATGGGACACCAAGTTGATGCGGTTTGTCCAGAAAAGAAATCTGGAGAAACAATTTCAACAGCGATACACGATTTCGAGGGTGATCAAACCTATACTGAAAAACCTGGCCATAAATTTGAGCTCAACGCTTCTTTTGAAGATGTCAATGTCGCAGATTACGACGCTCTGTATTTACCAGGCGGTCGTGCACCTGAATATTTACGCTTAAATGCTAAGGTCATTGAAATTATTCAATACTTTGCAAATAGTAATAAACCCATCGCATCTATTTGCCATGGTCCACAATTACTGACTGCTGCTGGCGTATTAAAAGGTAAAAAAGTATCGGCTTATCCTGCTTGCCAACCAGAAGTAGAAATGGCCGGTGCTGAATACATTGATTTACCTATGGATGGCGCGATTACGGATGGTCAATTAGTGACCGCTCCTGCATGGCCTGCTCATCCTGCCATGTTGATGCAGTTTGTGGCATTGTTCTAAACTTAATCTACATCGAGAGGCCATTATGTGTCAGCTTTTTGTCCATGCCGAAAGTAGTTTATGGAGCAGCAGAACCAAATCACTTCGAATTCAAGGGGTTGTTACATCCATTCGATTAGAAGTGTTTTTTTGGGATGTTTTGGAAGAGTTGTCATTTCGTGATCATATGACGGTCAATCAGGCAATTACTAAGCTGTGCCTTGAATCGCTTGATGCTGATCATGATATTGGGAACTTCACCTCTTTTCTAAGAGTCTGTTGTTCTCGTTATTTGTCGCTGATAGCTGATGGCGCTTTTTCCCGCGAAGTTGAATTTCCTTTAGGTGATGTCGATGCCAAACATATAATAGAGCAAGAGGCATTTCGTAGTAAACAACGCAAAGCACTTTTCAATCACAACTTAAATAAGCTTCCCATAAATTAATCTCCTGTCTGAATTGAGGCCCCAGCGTTACAGCACATTGTTGTGAGCTGGTAATAGATATCTATTTATAAACTGATTAAAAGTCAATAAAGCATCAATGCATTAAGTTGTAAGGAAAGTTAAAATGACAACAGTAGAACCGACATTAACGACCAACAAGCAACAAAGCATTGATGACTCTGCGTCTGCACTTAACATTAGCGATAACAAAAATGCAGTATGTAAGTATGACTTAGAATTTGCTACAGGTATTCGTCAGCCTAAAAAAAAGCTGAATTTATATCCCGATGCTCACATATTAAGTGAATTTGAAACGGCGTTAGGTGTTACAAATATCAGTGCGGACCCACGCAAAAACGAACATTTCCGAAAGGGTTGGCGTTCGGGTGGAGGGGCTGCACTCGCGGTCATTTTTCCACAAACACTCGAACAACTGTGGAATAGTATAAAAATTGCTGTCAGCAATAATCTTATTATTGTGATGCAAGCCGCGAATACCGGACTAACAGAAGGGTCAACACCAAATAAAGACAACTATGACCGACCCGTTGTTGTCATTAATACTTTAAGCCTAGATGAGTTGCATATTATCAACCAAGGGCATCAAGTTATCAGTATGCCGGGTGCGACACTGCATAAATTAGAAGAATCGCTTAACGCAATTAATCGGTCTCCTCACTCCATCATTGGCTCCTCGACTCTTGGTGCCACCGTTGTTGGCGGCATTGCTAATAATTCTGGTGGTGCGCTTGTTAAAAGGGGCCCCGCCTACACCGAACTCTCCATATATGCGCAGATTAATCAACACGGTGAACTTGTGTTAGTGAATCACTTAGGCGTTTATTTGGGTGACACTGCCGATAATGTTATTCGTAATTTGCAGCAAGGAAACTTTGATGCCAGCAAACTTGAACAAGGTCAACGAAAAGCCAGCGACCAACAATACCAAACTAGAATTAAAGATGTAGATGCCAGCACGCCAAGCCGCTTTAATGCTGATCCTCGCCGTTTATATGAGTCCAGTGGTTGCGCTGGTAAATTAGCCGTATTCGCTGTAAGAGTCGATACATACCCTGTAGTGAAAAAAGAACAAAGTTTTTATGTGGGCACAAATAACCCAGAAGACTTGTATGCCATTAGGCGACTGTTACTGACCGGTTTAGAGCAAATACCTGAAGTCGGTGAATACATGCATCGAGATATTTTTGATGTGGCCGCTCAATATGGTAAAGACACATTTTTAAGCGTATTACATTTAGGGACCAAACGCTTACCTAAACTATTTGCTGTCAAAGGACGAGTAGATACAACATTAAATAAAATTAGCTGGTTGCCACCTTACTTAAGTGACCGTGCAATGCAATTTTTTAGTCGCTTGTTCCCTGAGCATTTGCCTAAACGTATGCGAGCCTATCGGAAGCAATATGAACATCACCTAGTATTGAAATTAAGTAATGAATCTATTGAACAAGGACGTCAAATACTAACAGATTATTTTGCTCCGTCAGGTGCAGGTGATTTTTTTGAATGCACACCCGATGAAGCAAAAAAGGCATATTTGCATAGATTTGCTGCCGCTGGTGCCGCCATTCGTTACCAAACGATCCATGATAAAGAAGTGGGCGAAATGCTAGCCTTAGATATCGCTTTGAAACGCAATGAACAAAACTGGGTCGAATCCTTTGGGCCTGAAATTGAGCAATATCTGGAGAAAAAACTTTACTACGGGCATTTCTTCTGTTACGTGTTTCATCAAGATTACATACTAAAAAAAGGGGCGTGTGCAATAGAAGTTAAAAACCTAATGTTATCGCAACTTGACCAAAGAGGTGCTAAATATCCAGCAGAACATAATGTGGGGCATTTATACAAAGCAGACGATAATCTATCGACTTTTTATCGTTCTCTTGATCCAACAAATAGCTTCAATCCTGGCATAGGCAAGATGGAAAAAAATCAGCGAAACTGTAACTGCTGTTTATAATTTTTAATCATCAGATATAACGACCCTTAATAAGCCAGTTTTAGTGCAAACATAATAGTGGGTTTATATTTAGAACATTGAACCGTTCTGCTTCCGAGTAACTACGTTTTCTGATAAGTATTTTTCTTGGGCCCACTTAAAAAAAACGATTTGCAAAATTGAACTTGGTAAGTTTTTGATAACTAAACCTATATTTTGATAATAGCTGCGGTCAAGATAAAAACAGGCCGTTATCTAGTAAGCGTTTCAATTAACAATTGTTTACACATTCAGACATCAGAGTTGGATAAACATGCAACAACAGAACATAAAAAAACAAGTCGGCTTTACCCTTATAGAGTTAATTATTGTAATTGTTTTACTTGGTATCCTTGCAATCACTGCTGTACCAAAGTTTATCGATATTTCTTCAGATGCTCATCGTGCAACAATGAAACAGCTGGAAGGCTCTTTAAAAGAAGCAAGTAAATTGGTTTATCTAAAATCAGTTATCGAAGGCGAACAAAAGATTAGCCAACTAGTCACTCCTGCACCTGATGTTGATGGCATCCTTACTCATTTTGGGTACCCTATACATAGAGAGATTAAAGCTTTGCTTAATTTAAGTGAAAGTGATTGGAGAATCTGGGAATATGATATTTGGTTACATATTTTACCTGCGCATATAACAGCTGATGATAGCAGTCAGTCATTTTTTGACGCAATTGGCACTGGTGCGGACGCGTGTAATATTATTTATGAGCAATCTTCCATAAGACCCACCCCTTGGAGTATAACAAGCAATCTCGATGGCTGTTAATTCCTATAATGATCGAACAAAATTAACAGACACCATGATAACGAGCAACAAAAAAATATTTTTGCGATTTATTACGATGGGTGTCTTGTTAATTAGTTGAGCAAAAGCTCATGTATTCATGGTTTGCACCACTGATTTCATAAATCGTTATTACGTTATTATATCCTCCCACATTCTTGTCGCTCACATGCTTTTGTCAAATGGATCCCCCTTGGACTAACAGTCACTAATAAAGACCCATTATAATTCATTCATAATTAAAATAGATGTGTTTGTAGGTAACTTGTTATTGCTTTGTTGCGTATGTGTAAACGTTTTCCGCCCTAAAAGCCTAATAAAATAGACTACTCACTTCATTGAGTGATGCTTGAGCGCAAAAAAATAGTGGGCATACTAATTATTCTTTATAAATAATCACTCGAGAATGTTCTATGAATGCGGAAACACGCAGTTATCGACGGTATGTCCTATTTATTCTTACCTTGGTTTATGTGTTCAATTTTGTCGATCGGCAGATTCTAGTCATTTTACAGGAGCCGATCAAAGCTGAACTTGGGCTGTCTGATACACAACTGGGCTTATTAACGGGTTTTGCCTTCGCTTTGTTCTACGTAGTAGTGGGTATTCCAATCGCCCGTTGGGCCGATGTCGGTAATCGCCGAAACATTGTTAGTCTGGCCTTAGTGGTTTGGAGCGGTATGACAGCGGTATCGGGTTTGGCACAAAACTATACTCAATTGCTACTCGCAAGGATAGGTGTGGGTGTAGGTGAAGCTGGAGCCAGCCCGCCTTCTCACTCTATGATTTCTGATTATTATGCGCCCGAAGAGAGGGGGGCTGCTATGTCTATTTACAGTATGGGGTTGTATATCGGTATTCTGGTTGGCCTGTTATTAGGTGGCTGGTTGGCCGACAAAATCGGTTGGCGGATGGCCTTTTTTGCTGTGGGCTTACCCGGTATTTTGATGGCCGTAGTGGTACGTTTAACGCTCAAAGAGCCTCCTCGTGGTGGCACTGGCATGGTGTCTGACCCTTCTGCCGGCGAAGGGTATACCTTTAAAGAAACACTGAGTTACCTATGGGGATCTAAAGCTTTTCGTAATGCCTCTTTCGCCGCTGGTTTCTGTGCCTTTGCGGGTTATTCTTCATTAACGTTCATACCCTCTTTTTTAATTCGCAGCCATGCTATGAGTGTCTCAGAGGTGGGTGTTGCCTTGGGCCTGATTATTGGTGTTTCAGGTGTGATTGGCGCCCTCAGTGGTGGCTTTTTGGCAGACAAGTTGGGCAAAAACGATATGCGTTGGTATATGTGGGTACCGGGCATCGGTGTCTTAATTTCGTTGCCTTTTAGTTTGTTGGCACTGACCTTAGAGTCGCTGAACGCGGTATTGGTCTGCATATTTATCGGTAATGTGTTTATGTCCTGTTATCTCGGCCCAACCATCGCGATTGCCCATCATTTGGTCAAACCGTCGATGCGTGCCACAACTTCGGCTATTTTGTTTTTTATCCTTAATATTGTGGGACTAGGTTGTGGGCCTGTGGTGACCGGTATGATCAGTGATTATTTAGCACCAGAGTACGGTGCAGAATCGCTGCGTTATGCATTAATGTTTTCATGCCTTGTTATTCTGATCGCCGTTGTTCAATATCTTCGCAGCGGCTCAGCTTTACCAAAACACGCCGATGAAAGAGGCCAAGCGGATACTTGAAACATGAAGGTATAAAAGTTTATTTTTTAGTAAGCAAAGCGCACACCTCGTGGCAGATGCTTTTTCTCAGTTAAAGAAGACACCCATTTTTAAAAAGTAACAAAACAGCTAAACGAATTAACAAGAAAACGAATTAACAACGAATTAACAAGACAACCATGATAAAGAATTAACAAGACACCCATGATAACGAGCAGCCAAAAAAATAGTTTTGCGATTTATTACGATGGGTGCCTTGCTATCACTTATACACATCTGACGCTGCCGACGAAGAGGAAATCATATATCTCGATCAG
>OOFU01000169.1_pt1 | contig 10336 bp, 9 predicted proteins | sample 1670361 | NCBI WGS metagenome assembly OOFU01 (sample SAMEA98145418, study PRJEB22522) | marine metagenome | biome: marine biome; feature: marine water body; material: sea ice | place: Arctic Ocean | collected 14-Sep-2015 | depth 1.3 m
CACACGCGAGAAGGCGTGCAGAGAGCACTTGCTTAGGCGGTGTGAGCGTTCGTTTGAGTTGGTAGGGGAAGAATTCATTCAGTGCGTAAGGACGGGTGTTAAACCGTCGGTCAATCGATCGGATAGGCGAGTTGCGCTCGAGGTGGCACAGGGCTGTGAGGTGATTCGGCGCGGAGGACGTACCGTGAAACTATAACCGTGAAGCGGTATCATTCCAGCAATTTTCATTGGATACCATTCGGGAGTAATGGATGACGGAAAAAGTTGACGCGGTGGTCGTCGGCGCCGGTGTGGTAGGACTTGCGGTCGCACGTAAACTAGCACTAGCCGGACAAGAAGTGGTGCTGCTCGAAGCGTCATCAGCGATAGGCACCGAAACCTCATCACGCAACAGTGGTGTAATTCACGCAGGCATCTATTACCCTCACGATAGTCTGAAAGCGCGTCTGTGTGTGCGTGGTAAAGAATTACTGTACGAATATTGCGAACAGCACAGCGTGCCACACCAGCGCATTGGTAAACTTATCGTCGCCACCTCTGAGTCGCAGCAGACAACGCTTGAAAAGTTAGCTCGGCAAGCGAAAGCAAATGGTGTCGGAGATCTTGAGCGCCTAAATGCCGTGGAAGTCAAACAAATGGAACCTAATATCAGTGCAGTGTCGGCGCTTTACTCGCGCTCAACGGGTATTGTCGATAGTGCTGCGTTAATGCTGAGCTATCAGGGTGACTTGGAAGCTGCTGGTGGCATTCTCGCGCTCAATGCCTCCGTCAATGGGGTGAAAGTCAACCCAAGTGGGTTTCGCATCAACATAGGGGGTAGCGATCCGATGATGTTGGATACTAAACTACTGGTGAATAGCACCGGATTGCATATGGTTGAGACGCTTAGGAGTATTGAGGACTTTCCTGCTGAAAATATTCCGAAGCTCACCTATGCCAAGGGCAATTACTTCTCGCTATCCGGACGCTCGCCCTTTTCTCATCTGATTTATCCGGTTCCTGAGAGGGCGGGTCTGGGTATTCACGCGACGCTAGACCTGGCAGGCCAGGTTCGATTTGGCCCTGATGTCGAATGGGTTGAGCAACCTGATTATCGAGTGTCTGCCGAACGACTAGATACTTTCTATGAGGCGATATCAACCTATTTCCCAAGCATTGACCGTAGCCGTTTAAGCGCTGACTATGCCGGTGTCCGGCCCAAGCTTTCGGCACCAAATGAGGCTGCATCGGACTTTCTTATTCAATGTGAAGCAACGCATGGCATAGCGGGGATGATTAATTTGATGGGAATAGAGTCGCCTGGCTTGACGTCTTCACTGGCAATTGCTGAATTAGTGCAACAACGTCTTGAGCAAGTATCTTGATATCCGATCCTTTTTTTTACTTCTGTGCCATTCCTGCGGTGTTGATATTTGGCCTCTCCAAGGGTGGTTTCGGTGGAGGCATTAATGTTGTCAGTGTGCCACTGATCGCATTGTCGGTCAGTCCACCACAAGCGGCGGGCATATTGCTGCCGATACTCTGTGTTATGGATTTGTTAGCGCTGCGTAAATTTTGGGGAAGCTGGGATAAAGCGAATCTTCGCATCATGATACCTGCGTCGATAGTGGGAATTGTATTGGGTACCTTTTTGTTTAGCCATCTGTCCGAAGCTTATGTGAGATTATTAATCGGTTTACTGGCGGTTGGCTTCGGGTTGAACCACTGGCGACAGGGCAATAATCAAACTAAAACGAGTGTAAGCCGCATAAAAGGTAGTTTTTGGTCAGTCGTGGCTGGCTTCACCAGCTTTGGCATTCATGCTGGAACCCCACCGTTGAATGTCTATTTGCTACCGCAAAAGTTATCTCCAGCTATTTACATGGGGACAAGTACATTGTTGTTTACCGTCATCAATTACTTTAAATTGATTCCCTATTTTTGGCTTGGACAGTTACACGTGGGGAATTTATCGACCTCTTTGGCATTGTTGCCGTTGGCACCTATAGGCGTTGGTATGGGTTATTATCTGCACCATAAAATCTCGCCGATATTGTTTTACAAACTCATCAATATCTTTCTTATAGTGACCGGAGCGAAGCTAACCTATGATGGTCTGATGGGGATTTAGTTGCGAGGGGGGCGTTGAGTTCCATTAGTATATCGACAAGGAGCAGTGGTATCTCGAACAACCAGGGTGGGATCCAGTAAAACTTTGCTCTTCGGCCCACCGGGTGACGCCATTTCCTCAAGTAGCAGCCTCGCAGACTGTACACCCAAATATTTGAGTGGAATTGAGACTGTTGTTAGTGGTGGGTTGAGCATGTCGGCAAAAGGCATGTCATTGAAGCCGACAACGGATAGATCGGTAGGTACCTGAATACCTTGACCAGTCAGTGCTTTTATAGCGCCACAGGCTATTAGATCATTACCAGCCAATATTGCGCTGCAGTCGAGGCTCTGTTGGATCATTTGATGCGCACCCTTTCTGCCAGCATCTAGTGAAAAAGCGTCAAGCTGAATCACTTCAGGCTCTACAGCCATGCTTTTACAACAGTCAATAAAGGATTCGAGTCTTACTACACCCTGCAGTACATCTTGAGGTCCGGCAAGATGCAATATCTTTCTATGGCCTAGTTCATATAGGTGCTCCATTGCCAATTTTATGCCCAGAGCGTCGTTACTTAATACCTGATGAAAACCCTGTGGGTGAAGTACGGTTCGGTTTACCAATACTAGAGGTGTGCCTTGATCAACGGCGTATTGTACTGAGCTATCCTCGAGGAAGGCGCTGGCAAGTATTAATCCGTCAACTTGTCTGGCTATAAGCTTTCGAATTTCATCTCTAGCGATATCTTGATTATTATCAGAATAAACAATGAAAGTAATATAACCTTTCTCCGATAATAGCTGCTGTGCTCCTTTTATAATAGGGGGGAAAACAGGGTTAAGAATATCGGGAACTACTACTCCAATAGTAAAAGATTTTTTTCGGCGCAGTCCCGATGCTGCAGTATTACCGATGTACCCGAGTTTGCGAGCAGCTTGTTGAACTTGTTTAACCACATCTGGACTTATTTTTGAACTGGTTTCAGAGTTAAGTGCTCGAGACACAGTGGAAAGATTGATGCTCAAGCTATCAGCAATGTCTTTCATTCGTAAACGTTTTGGGTACTTACTTTTGGTCTCCTTTGACGTTGATTTTGCCATAAATGCGTTTGCAACCAGTCTTTGATTAAAGGGTTAAAGCCTGTATAGGCCTTTACTGAGGGCCCCAAAAATAGCCACTCAGTAAAAACAATGGCACTATACGCGACAGGTTGACTAAGTACAGGCGATACGCACTCAGCTTTATAAGCTGCCTGAACGCTTAACTTTTATAAGGTTAATAAATCGAATGATTATAGGTAATTAGTTTCATCTCTGTCATTTCTTCTATCGCATATTTGAGACCTTCTCGACCTGAACCAGATCCCTTTACGCCACCATAAGGCATGTGATCGATCCGGAAGGTAGAGACGTCGTTGACCATGATACCGCCAACATCAATTTGATCGATGGCTTCTCTTATTTTACCCAGGTCGCGGGTAAACAAACCGGCTTGTAGGCCATACAGTGAAGCATTCACTTTTTGAACCGCTTCAGAAAAGTTTGTAAACGACGAAATTACGATTACCGGACCAAAAATTTCAGATTGAGCGACGTCGAGTGACTCATCACTACTTTCAATAACGGTAGGTTCGATGACGAGGCCATGTCTTTGGCCGCCAGCCAACACCTTTGCGCCGGCTTGTTCGGCTGCTTTAATGCTGGCTTCTATTCGATCAGCTGAGGAACGGTCAATGACGGGTCCGACATCAGTGTCGTCAAGACTTGGGTCACCGGTTTTAAGCAGCGAAACTCTGGCCAGCAGTTTTTCTTTGAAAGTGTCGTAAATAGCTTGTTCGACATAGACTCTCTGCACTGAAATACAAGCTTGACCAGCATTCACGAAACCACCCCAGGCAACACGAGCAACAGCATAGTCGACGTCAGTATCCTGGCAGACAATATTGCCTGCGTTGCCGCCGAGCTCCAGAGTTACTGGTTTGCGCCCCGCCAGACTCTTAAGAGACCAACCTACTTGAGGACTGCCAGTAAAAGTCAGCAGTTTAATTCGGTCATCGGTAATCAGTGCCTGAGCCGCAGCGGTCGAGCAAGGTAGTATTGCTATTGCTTCCTTGGGCCATCCGGCTTCTATTAGCAGCATGCCTAAACGGATTGCTGTAGCCGCTGTCTGAGACGCGGGACGAATTAGAATCGGATTACCAGCTGCTACCGATGGCGCCATTTTATGCGCGACCAAATTGATTGGGAAGTTAAACGGCGAAATTCCAGCAACAGGGCCACGAGGCACGCGGATTACTTGAGCTTCACGCTTGTCGTTTCCTGGTAGCCAGTCAAGTGCGACGATTTCACCACCAATGCGGCGTGATTCTTCGGCAGCGACTTCGAAGGTGTAAACTGAACGGTCAACTTCAGCCCTGGCAGCGGTAATCGGTTTACCGCTCTCGTTGGTAATACCCTGTGCGATGATTTCTTTATCACGCGCGATCAGTTTGGCGGTGGTGGTTAGTACGCGGTGACGCTCAAAAGAGGCGATCTTACGAGTGACCTCGAAGGCTTCTGTGGCGAGGCTAATTGCCTGCTCAACCTGATCGGCACTGGCCTGGTAAATCTCACTGACTGGGGCTTGGTCGTATGGGCTCTGGATGGATCGGGACTCGCCGGAGAGAATTAACTCACCGTTGATTATCGGCCCTAGGGTATTGGTATTTACCGTAAGTGTACTCATTGATGGAATTCTCTGTTAATGATTTTAAGCGATGTGAACCAGTGGTTCTTCGAGTTGATCAGCAAGGCTGTCGATGAAACCAATTGCGTTACTCAACTGAGCCGCATCGACGCTATATAGGCTTACCTTTATCTGTTCATCTTCTTTACAAAGCACTAATACAGGCTCTGTGATACTACCCGGTTCATAGGCGGATAACCGAGTGGACATCAGGTCTACCAGGCGGATATTGGGGGTGGAATGAGGTTCGTGCTCTTCGGCTTTAAGCTGTGAGAAGCGTTGTTGATCGGGGTTAAGCAATAGCTCGCTTTGCATCCCATCGCTGTCTGAAAAATCGACCCGGATAGTTGCGCTCGCTTTACTATCCTGTGCAAATCGTTGGCGCCATAAGCCCAACGCAAGAGTTGCAACGATGTGACTAGCCAACAGGCGATGATCGAGATCATGGTGTTTGAGTAACCATTCTTGGCAATATTCGAGGCCAGCGGCTTTTATCTTTACATCAAGGCGGCTCGGTTGTTCAATAATTGCGCCAGTGGTGGCATAGGGTAAGGGTGCGGGTGTGGCTTTATTTTGTTTGGCGAGATAGTTTTCAACATCGATTACATGCAAAACGGATTTTCCTTGCGCTTCGGCGATGTCTTTGAGTGCGAGACCATTTCGATAAGCCGTCGCGCGCGCCTTAGCCGATGCCAACGTAGTCGCTGACACTATCGCGGTGCTATCAGCAACTAACACAGTTGCAACGGGTGCAGGCGTCGCAACAACAGCTATTGCTGCGGGTTCTGCCACTGGTGCAGGCGTTGCAACAACAGCTATTGCTGCAGGCTCTGCCACTGGTGAAGGACTGACTATTGCATTCTTATCAACCGGTTCCTCATTCAGCGTTGCGACCACTTCACCAACGGGTATTGCTATGCCTTCAGCGTGCCCAATAATGTTGAGGTAACCACTCTCAGCGGCTTCGATTTCCTGCACCGCCTTGTCGGTTTCTACTTCCATTAATAATTCACCAGCCTCAACATAATCGCCATGTGATTTACACCAGTTAGCGATGATGCCGGTGTCTTGACTCATACCAAGCACAGGCATTATGATTTCATGAGGCATCGAGATATACCCCCTGTATGAGCTTATGTGCTTTGGCGACGACTGCTTCTACGGTCGGAACCGTCAAGTCTTCGAGGGCAGGTGAAAACGGCACAGGAACGTCCATCGCACCCATACGCGCGACGGGGGCATCAAGGTGATAAAAAGCTTTTTCACTGATTCGACCGGCAACCTCTGCAGTGACGCCGTAACTTTGATGGCCTTCATCAAGTATGATGACTCGACTAGTTTTCTTGACCGACTCTAATATGGTTTTTTCATCGAGCGGCACTAGCGTGCGTAAGTCGACGACTTCTGCGGAGATATTCACGGCCGCTAGCTGAACTGCAGCTTCTTCGGCTATCTGCACCATCGAACTGGTGGCAATCAGCGTAATATCGTCACCACTGCGAAGAATATTGGCCTGCCCAAATGGGATTAAATACTCTTCTTCGGGTACTTCACCTTTGACCTGATACATCAGCTTGTCTTCGAAGATGACCACTGGGTTGTTGTCCCTGATTGCAGTTTTCATCAAGCCTTTTGCTTCATAGGGGCTTGAAGGCATGGCAACTTTAAGACCCGGTATATGTGCGACCATGGCTTGCAGGCTCTGGCTGTGTTGCGCCGCAGAGCGACGCGTAGCGCCTAAATTGGTACGCAATACCATCGGTACCTTGAGTTTACCGCCCGACATATAGTGTTGTTTGGCAGCCTGATTGGCGAGTTGATCCATCACCAGAAACAGGAAGTCACCAAACATTAAGTCTACGATGGGGCGCGAACCAGTCATTGCCGCACCCACCGCGATACCGGTAAAACCAGGCTCAGAGATAGGCGTGTCTAACACTCGTTGAACGCCAAACTCTTCTACCAAACCGGAGAGTATTTTGAAAGGTGTGCCAGCTTCAGCAACATCTTCACCCATGATGAAGACGTCTTTGTCGCGTCGCATTTCTTCGGCGATGGCTTCATTGACTGCTTGTGAGAAAGTAATTTCACGCATGATGTGGTTCTCCATTCAAGCCCGGAGTCGGTGCAAAAACATGTTGGTCGACTTCGTCAGCAGACGGATATGGCGCTTCGAGTGCATAAGTCACTGCATCTTCGGCTTCCTGACGTATTGATTTTTCTAACGCCGATAACTCATCTTTGCTTGCCATCTTTTGTTCGACTAACCAGTCACCTAGTAGTGTGATGGGGTCACGTTCTTCTTTCCAGTAACGTTCTTCTTCCTTGCTGCGATAATAAGTTCGATTAATGTCGCCAACATGGTGTCCGTGATAGCGATAGGTGTTGAGCAATATGAAAAATGGGCCTTCACCGTTGCGAGCGCGTTCCACCAGTTCAACCGACAGTGCATTCACTGCACGTACGTCCTGTCCGTCGACTTCATGGGCTTCGATGCCGAAGGCTTCGGCCCGTGCCTTAATGTCGCCAGCGGCCATTTCTTCTACTTTGGTATATTCGCCATAAAGGTTATTTTCACAGGCGTAAATTACGGGCAGGGACCATAAAGCTGCCATATTCATGACTTCATACAACACGCCTTGACCCAATGCGCCATCGCCAAAAAAGCAAACAGTGACGAAATCTTCACCTTTTTGTTTTGCGGTTAATGCAGCGCCGGTCGCAATACCCACGCTACCACCAACAATGGCATTGGCACCGAGGTTGCCATTGCTTTGATCGGCGATATGCATCGAACCACCTTTGCCACGACAATAACCTTCTTCACGCCCAAGTAATTCACAAAACATTAATTTGTAATCGGCGCCTTTGGCGACACAGTGACCATGTCCGCGATGCGTACTGGTGATGTAGTCGGTTTTTTTAAGCGCTTCGCAAATGCCGACCGCGACGCCTTCCTGACCTGAGTACATGTGAGTAAGTCCGGGCATCTTGCCGGATAGATAGAGTTTATTCGCGTTGTCTTCAAACGCGCGAATACGCATCATTTGATCGTACATGCGTTTATATTCGGCCTGTTCGTCGGTTTTTTTAGTCATAAGTTTTTAAAATCCTTTGTTACTTTTTGTGACTACTGGTGCACGGCTGCCCACCATGACTATGCGCGTGTGAATGCCCATGACCATGTGAGTGAGCGGCAGTTGACTTAGCGTTATAGCGTGGCGTTGTTTTTGCCATGCCAAGCGATTCCAGTGCAGACGTAGACGCGCAACCGCAGGCAGTAGCGGCCGGGCTTTTTTTATTCACCCGAGTCGATTTTTTCAAACCAGTTCGACGTATTGTGGCGCCAGACACAATGATGCGGCAAATCGCCTCACCGGTTTCGGGATGAGCTTCTAGCGCCTTATCGTGCAGGCTATGCGAGAGGTCGAATCTCTTATCTGGATCGACTAGTGATTGGTAGACATAATTTGGCATAGGTAAATCCTAATTGATGAGTTTAATAGGCGTTGGCAACGAATAATTCCTGCGCCGGGAATAGGGTAATGATTTTGCAACCATCGGCGGTAACGACGATTTCTTCTTCAATCCGTGCGGCACCATTGCCATCGGCTGCAGGGCAGTAGGTTTCGAGAGCAAAGACCATGCCCTCTTCTAGCTCGAATGGGTTTTCCATCGATACCAGACGGCTGATGATAGGACGTTCGTGCAGCGCTAGCCCCAATCCATGACCAAACTGCAAACCAAAGGCTTCCATCTCTGACTCGAAGCCAAAATCTTGCGCTCTGGGCCAGACGGCGGCGATTTTGTCTGTGGTGCAGCCGGGTTTGACGAGTGCAATAGCGTCGTCAATCCATTCTCTCGCTTGTCGGTAAGCATCAACCTGTGCTTGTGTGCTACTGCCGACATTGAGGGTGCGGTAATAACAGGTGCGGTAACCCATATAAGACTGTATGACATCAAAAAATGCCTGGTCACCAGGTCGGTACATGCGGTCAGTAAAGTTATGAGGATGCGGGTTGCAACGCTCTCCAGAGACGGCATTGATGGCTTCGACGTCATCGGAACCATTGTCATATAGAAATTTATTGGCAAGTCCAACAATTTCGTTTTCGCGCACGCCTGGTCTGAGGTTTTGCGCAATTAAGTCATAAGCACCGTCTACCATAGAAGCCGAAGTATTCAGTAATACGATTTCATCCATACTCTTGATTTGGCGTGCATCTAACATAACCTGCTGAACATCGCGCACGTCAATACCTTCGGCCTGAAGTGCGAATAACATCGGTGGTTCGACTACGTCGACACCCAGTGGCATATCGAAAACACCTTCCGTGCGCAACAGATCGGCGATGTCGGCCGCTGCTCGCTTGAATAATCCAGCCTCTTCAGATACCGAACCACGTAAACCCAACATACCAGCGCGACAATGATCTTGTTTGAGCCAGGGGGCATATATTCTGTGGTGTGCGGCAGCAGAACCAAAGTCCCACAAATAAGGGTCTGAATTACCGGTCATTAGAGCATAGCGGGCAAACTTGTCACGCGACCATTCACCGATAACACTACTGGTTAAGTAACGGATATTGTTGTTATCAAAGCACAGGATTGCCCCTAGATCGGATTCGGCGAGCGCCTTGCGGGTTCTTCCAACGCGATAATTGTGCAGGCGGCGGAAGTCCACACGTTCTTCAAAATCAACATTCATGCGGCCGGGTGAAGCGATTGGGCGGCTCCAATCCCATCTAGGATCGATTGAGCTATCGGTAATGATACTGGGTTCGGTCGGTGTTAATTCGGTCATATGTGCTCCACTACTAAACTATTGATAACCGCGTGAACGGTGGACGTATAATGCTATGACGCACTCAGAACGAGTGCGTCGATTGACGTTGTTACTATTGCATCACCATGCCGCCATCGATCATGATCAACTGCCCGGTCATGTAATCAGAATCTGAGCAGGCGAGGAAAATCGCGGTGCCCATGACGTCTTTGGGGTAGGAGTAGCGCTTCATCAGGATCATATTTTTGGCTAGTTCATCCATCGAATCACCTTCTTTTTCAAATTTACCGATGGCAACCAAATCTTTGTCGAGCTGTTCCCACAATTCGGTGCGAACCACGCCGGGGCCGTAGCCATTGACGGTAATATTGTGGTCGGCTAACGCCTTAGCGCCGCCGTTTATCATCGCCAGTACAGCATGCTTTGATGCACTGTAAGGAATGACATCATCAAATGCTTGACGCGAGAGAATAGAGCCAACGTTAATGATTTTATAAGGGCCTGCTTCTTTACCCTGCTTGATCATTTGCTTGGCGGCTTCTTGCATACCGATCAGCGTGCCGAGGCCGGTAACTGTCATGATCTGATGCCAGTTTTCTTCAGTGACATCAAGAAACATCATTGGCGTGTTGATACCAGCGTTATTGACGATGACGTTAATGCTGCCAAATGCTTCGACTGTAGTTTCAACCGCTGCTACCAATTGATTGCGTGTTGTTACATCGCTGTCTTGTTTA
>OOFU01000170.1_pt1 | contig 10312 bp, 15 predicted proteins | sample 1670361 | NCBI WGS metagenome assembly OOFU01 (sample SAMEA98145418, study PRJEB22522) | marine metagenome | biome: marine biome; feature: marine water body; material: sea ice | place: Arctic Ocean | collected 14-Sep-2015 | depth 1.3 m
CTCGACCGTCTGTATCCTCTGCGTGGGCAACGGCAGATGGGTATAAGAAACAGCCAAAGGTAACTTCAAAATCATCATCAACTGATGTTATGCGATTAATTGAAAAAACAGCAGTAAATGCCCCAAAAGGTGTAAAAGGTACTTTTCAATTTTCAATACAAGCCTCAGGTATAGAGAGAAAAGTTGTCTATTTAAACACTGAGTTAGATTACAGGGATAGAAGAAATATTACAGTTGCACTTCACCCTAAAACAATCGTAGCGTTTACCAAAAAATATGGCTCTTCACCTGAAGCCTACTTCATTAATAAAAATATTGAAGTTACTGGTGAAGCCAAACAAATAAAAATTTGGTTTGGCTTTAACGGTAAAAGAAGTCAAAAATATTATTTTCAAACTCACATAAGAGTTAAATCAATAAGCCAAATTAAAGTGTTGAACTAAATATATCTTACAAGCTGTTAAACAAGGACAAAAAACAGTTGGCTTTTGCTCCTTCGTCGCTATTTTAGCCAACAATTTTTTGCCTGTTAACATGGCGTTAAGTGCTTTACTTACCAAATCAAAATATGGAGTAATAAATGGAATTTAGTCAAATTAAGCGTTTTCACGTTGCCTTGCTTTTAATATTGAGCGTCTCATTTTCGTTCGAGAGTAGTGCGAATGACATGTATGAAGCCGCAGTTAATAATCCCGAAAGACTTAAAACAGACTTTGCTTTCGACGAAAAACGCAAACCATTAGATATTCTACCTTTTACTCAAATTAAAGAAGGCGACAAAGTTCTTGAGCTTGGTGCAGGTGGAGGGTACACAACAGAATTGTTATCGTGGCTTGTTGGTAAATCAGGTAAAGTGTATGCGCACTTTCTTTATAAAAAAGAACGCCTTGAAAACAATAGACTTTCAAATGTTATTTCACTTAGAGAACACTCTTTAAATGAACATGCGCAAGTGCTTGCTGAAAACGAAATTCAATCCAATAAATTGGATGCAATCATCATATTTTTTGTTCTGCATGACATTTATTTAAATAAAGAAATGAGTGATGAATTATTGGCCAATTTAAAGGGTGCTTTAAAGTCAGGTGGCACTGTGATTATACTAGACAACGCAGCAAAGCCTGATTCAGGTTTGGCCAATATAGGCGATCTTCACCGGATCGGAGAGCATTACGTTAAATCAGAAATGGAGAAAGCGGGTTTTGTATATGATAGCCAAATATCTGTACTAAGAAACAGGCTTGATGATCATACTAAACCGTGGGGTGATTTTGGTGGTTTGCAAGATCGTTTTGCTTATAGATTTAAAAAGAGCAATCTATAATTTTAAAACGCACTTAACCAAAACATCATGGTGGGAATTTTACTCGCTGATAAAGCGTTCTCAAAATCCCCATACGTCAAGCGTTATACGCAACTTGTAGGCTAAGGAGATGACCGCTAATGAATAAAATCACTTTTCCCGTGAAGAAACGAGAGCTTAACAACCACCATTTTGATTCGACAATCTGGAATGAATTTGTATTCCGTGATGACGATATTGTTATTTCGACCTATGCCAAATCCGGGACGACTTGGATGCAGCAAATTGTGGCCCAGCTCCTGTTTTCAGGCGAGGAGGGCTTGGAAGTAGCTGAAATTTCGCCGTGGATGGATTTGCGAGTTCCTCCGAAAGAAGTTAAGTTGCCAGCGGTCGAGGAACAGACGCATCGTCGATTCGTAAAAACTCATTTGCCTGTGGATGCCTTGGTCTTTTCGGAAAAGGCAAAGTACATCTACATTGGTCGAGACGGGCGCGATGTTGTTTGGAGCCTTTACAACCATCATCTTAATGCCAACACAGCTTGGTACGATGCTCTTAACAATACGCCAGGCAGAATCGGCCCAGAGATAGAGTTACCATGCTCGTCGATTTCTCAGTATTTCGACGATTGGTTGGAAAAAGACGGCTTTCCATTTTGGTCGCTCTGGGACAATGCTCGCACTTGGTGGGAGATTCATAATTTGCCGAACGTGCACATGGTGCATTTTGCGAATTTGAAGTCAGACATGCCTGGAGAGATTCGCCGCATTGCAGAATTCATTGGCACACCCATCGAAGAATCGAAGTGGGAGAATATATTAAAGCATTGCAGTTTTGACTATATGAGGGCTAATGCCACAAAGAGTGTTCCTCTTGGAGGCGCGTTCTGGGATGGAGGCGCGCAAACCTTCATTCACAAAGGCACGAATGGTCGGTGGCTTGATGTGCTTTCTGCTAAACAGGTCTTGAATTATGAGCAACGTGCGGAATCAGAGCTTGGTCCCGATTGTGCACATTGGTTTGCCACTGGCGAGTTCAGATAATGTATTTTGTAAGTCTGGCCGGATTGTGCATAACAAGTCGTTGCACCAGACATTTGACCCGCTGCCCATTTTGTTTCCGCAAAAACAGGCATCATCTCAAATGCTGGTGAACTCAGGTGTTAAATAACATGGATAGTGAAATGAATGTTTTGAAATTAGCAATAGTATCGGTGGTTTTCGTAACAGGTTGTAGTGGAGATAATAAGGAAGTGTCAGAATGCCCAGAGATAACTTTGCCTGTGATTATTCCTATTGTAAATGTTAAGTTTTTCGATGCTAATGAAGAAGCGCTGAACGTATGTGATGCCATTTTGACTGTTGATAGTGCAAACGGAAATGAAACTATTTACGGGTCTGCACTGAATAACTGTTCGGAGACTTTTAGTATAAGAGGCGGGTATGATTTAATCGAGCATGATTTACTTGTTGAGAAAGCCGGATATGTCAGTCAAAGGTTTGAGTCCGTAATACCTATTTCTACAAAATGCGCTTACGAGACATTAGATTTAAGTGTTTATCTTGATAAAGATTAGTCAAATGCAGTGTATTTTATATAACAAAAACATCATGGTGGGAATTTTATTCGCTGAAAAAGCGCGCCTAAAATCCCCATATTTGTAGCGTTAATGATTCTATACAAAGGAAATATTAATGATTATATTATTCGCAACTATTAGGACTTATTGGATTGCGATTACGCTATTTATTCTTGCAGTTATCACTGTCTTATCTCTTTATCCACTACAAAGTTTGCCCTCTGTACCTGGTAGTGATAAAACTCATCACTTTATTGCTTATGGCGCATTGATGTTTCCTGTAGCGTTGCGAAGACCAAATTATTGGATGTTAATCGGTTTATTCTTTGTATTTTGGAGTGGTGGGATTGAGTTGGTGCAACCCTACGTTAATCGCTATGGTGAGTGGCTTGATATGGTAGCAAATACTGCAGGATTATTTTTCGGTTTACTGGCAGCACAAGTTATAACTTGGTTTTGGCCTGTTAATCAAAACAAAAAAAGACAAAACTGAATAGTTTGAATCTCTCAGGGTTATATTCCCCGCCGATTGCGGAAAATAAAAGGATGCTAAACAATACGAAGCGAGTTAATTTCTTTAATTACCCCGTCCCTTTGAAAGAGGATGTTTATTATTTATTGTCAATTATAACAAATTGCCCTAAAGCAAAGCGTTATGTTGCCAAAATATCATCTGTCGACCAATTGTCGGGGTAATGTCGTAGCCGACAACACTATAAAGTTGCGATAGTTTCCTTGCAGAGGCATAAGGAAAGAATATGATTGTTAAAAAATTAAGAGATAGAAATGGCTGGACTCAGGAACAATTAGCAGAATGTTGTGCCTTAAATGTGAGGACTATTCAGCGCGTTGAGAGTGGGAAAAAAGCTAGTCTTGAAACATTGCAAAGCCTTGCCTCTGTATTTGAAGTAGATATTTCAAAATTAACAGAGGAAATTACTGTGATAGATAAAGAGTCGGAAAATTGGAAAGTTTTACCTTGGTGGTTCCGAGCTAACATGTTCGGGATTTATAAAAAGCGCACTGTTGTTTTGGTCGAGTTAGTTATGCTGTTTGCTGGTTTTGTGTATTGGATCTTTTTACAAGATCCTTCAGTGGCAGCCATTATGTTTCTAGGAGCATATATTACAGGCTGGATTGTTAGATATGGTGACAAGAATCACGCTTGGTAAGGCAATATAACAAGAGACTATGGCGTCAATAGTTAATTTATAGCCTTTGGCGCTTCCCACATTACGCCGTCTCTCAGCATAGAATTTAAGATAACCACCATCTTTCTGATGCAGGTGATGATAGCCAATTCTTTAGGTTTACCCACTGCTACTAACCGTTGATAGGACTCCCTAAAAACAGGATTACTTTGAATAATAGACATAATGACCATGAACAAAACGGTTTTGACTTAATGTCTTCCACCTTGGATTTTTTGGTATCCTTTATATCGATCACTTTCTCGATCACTTTCTCGATTCATAGCCGCCACACCGACTAATACAGACGCTTGTTTGCTGCTGATATGACCTAACTCAGGTAAGTTACTGATGATGGAAGCCGAGGCTATTTTACTGATACCTTTCATGCTTTGCAGGATGATGTTTTTGCCTTGATAGTCTGGACAGCTTTCAATTAATGAGACTATTTTGTTTTCAATCTTCTCTATCTGATTTTTGAACACGGTTAAGACAGGTTTTATGGGCATCGTTAGGTTTTTTGGCAATATTTACATTCTGTTTTTCTCCATAGTTTGCATCACAAGGAGTTGATCCCGTCTAGCGACTAAGTCGCTCATAGACTGCATGATGTCCAGCTTTGAGGATGTTAACTTTGATTTAATCGCTTCGGCATAATGTACTAAAATCTGGGCGTCTAACTTGTCAGTGGAGTAAACCATGAAGTCTATATTTTTATTCGCATTATTTTCTGTCGTAGTATCTATAGTTAGTATTGGTATCGGTTTAACCGCTGGCGTCTCCGGAGCTGCAGGATCCAATGTCAGCCAATTGTATGCGGGTTCTATCGAGTTAAAAGCTATACATGCTTTAATCGATAAAAAGGAGTATGACAAGGCAAAGGAAGTTATTTGCTCTTCACTCAAGGCAAGGTTTAACATACTTGAAATTGCAAGGCCTTCGATAAGTTAGGGACGAAAACAAGAAATAGACGGTTTTTTTGAGCAAATGGAAGCTACAAGTTTCGAAAATAAAAGCTCTTCGTTAGTAGATAATTGTGAATAACAAATCAATGAAGATGGACATTCGCAAACAGCGCGAACGACGTCTATTGAAGCGTTATATGTTTGACTGTAATTTTAATTGAACTATACTTGAGTAATCAAGTATATTTCAAGGTGATTGTATGAACTCAATAAATCTAACATCGTTAATGTTAGAACAAACTTACATAAGCACGTTATTAAATAAGAAGGTAGATTCCTGCCTAAGCGCACATGGCTTAAGCTTTACAGAATTCATTATTATGCATAAGTTACATAATGCACCAGGTGATGCGTTGAGTCGTATAACTTTAGCGGACTCAATTGGTTTGACTGGATCTGGAGTTACTCGGCTTTTAGCTCCAATGACAAAGAATAATATTGTTTTAAAAACTGTAAATTCACGTGATGCTCGCCAGAGTTTAGTTGGTCTCACAAGCACAGGAAAAGAGTTATATCTAGATTCTTTAATTTCTTTTGAGCATAGTTGTAGTTCTATTTTCTCATTATTAGAAGAGTCTGAAGTTGAGCAATTATTACAACTACTTAATAAAATTAAATGTTGAAAACACATATCAAGTTGCTCAAACGGTAAAATAACAGTTGGCTTTCACTTCGCAATTATAGTCAGCCTTTATTTTCCGCTTAGCAAGACGATATGGCCAACACAAGTCTGCTATTCACTCGTCTTGAAAGAGACAAATGAAATGAACCGTGTTATTACCCTTAAGCCCAATATCGCTTCTTGGATATTTATGGCTATGGCTTTTGTACTGGCTGTGCAAGGAGTCATTGATGGGCTTCCTATGCACGGATCCAACAGAGCATACCCGATTTCATATTACATGGGCAACTGCCAGCAAAGTAGGCTTTTGCATCACATTTGCAATGATTGCTCTTATTCCCTTTCGAAAAGCGGAAAGATGGAGCTGTTGGGCCCTATTGGTTTTTACAGTGTTTGGCAACATGTCACTTCTACCATCAGCAATTTGGCTGAGAAGTGGTCCAAGGGCGGGATTTGAAATACCAATTGTAATCGGTTTAATCGCACTGTTGGCAGGATTAGAACTGAGTTTTCGTGTTGGGTTCTCAAGTAGGGAGGATACATAACAAGTTTATCAACCAACGTCACTTCGTGGCTGGACATTCTAAAGTGTGGCTTCGCCACAAGGTGTGCGTTATAAAGGCGTTATGTTTAAGGAGGAAAAATGAATAACGTACTTTTATTGATATTGTTACCTTGGCTTTCTTTTAGTTTCTGCACTAATGCAGCAACTACTGATGTCAAAGCCGAACTAGAAAGAGTCGTCATTAGTTACGAGAAACTGGCGGCGAAAGTTAAAGCTTGTCCAGATTCAGGGAATAGAAACTCCGATTCATGTAAAAGTTTCATTAAAATGATTAATTCCGGAGAGGTAAGTAAACTACTCAATACCTTTTCGTCGAATGTCAGTAACTATTTTTCAATAGACCAAAATGTAGCAATGCGAGGCGTAACCGCTATCGGTAAAATTACAGACGCACTAGGTTTTATATGGGATGAACATAACAGGTGAATCATGACGTTCGTAAACTCATTGGGACAAATACTCGTCGGCCTGCGGCTAAAGCGCTTGCATTTTCCCCATATTCAAAGTGTTATATTTGCAAATGGAATTTGATATGAATTCAGAAATAGAAACTAAAGAAGATACCACTTTTAAAAAGTAGCCAAACAGGCGTTATGTCCTGATTTTTAAGGTACACAAACAACCCGGGATGGTCTGTCATGCCTCAGTCACGTAAAACTCAAGTCAGTTTAATTGATACTCCCTTTTTAGCGTTGTGTTTCCCGCTGTGTACGGCGTTTTTTTTTGTGTGGAAAAGATAAATTTACGGGACAAAGTTACGAACCTCTCCGAGGTTGGATAGAGGAGCGTTTGTTATTTTCATCGTCAGTGTTTCGACTGGTAACGCGGTTACCGCATTTAAGCTTATGCAGTCATGAGTAATCACACTCATGTGGTGTTTTGTAGACAAAGACATGGCTGATGGCTGGTCAATGTAAGAGGTAGTATGACGGCGGTACCAATTTTACCAATGCACGCTCTTAAGTCAAAAGTATCAAAGAGGGAGTGTACTTAGTAAAGGTGAATTAATTAGCTTAGAAGAAATAGTGACGATTTACCGTCAGCGTTTATACGACATCAGTTGGCTCATGCGCAATTTTAATGAGTAAATCGCCCGTGAAGCGAACAAGAAAGATGGTTACACTGGCAGGCTTTACTGGATAATAATGAGATGAAATGAGTTATTCTTCAAGAACTTAATCGACTTGATGATAGTGTCGCGATAAAGTTGCCTATCGATTATGATAATGCTACCAAGTCTCTAAATTACAAAATACCGAAGGATGTGTATATGGATTCTAGTCTCATAGTTTCACTTTTATTACTCACTCTATTGATAATCATTGTCTTTACAGGTATAAAAATTGTCCCGCAGAGCAACGAGTATGTGGTAGAAAGATTTGGAAAGTTCTCCAAGACTCTCAAAGCCGGGGTCAATTATATTGTCCCTATTATAGACACCATTAAACATAATATTTCTATTCTAGAAAGACAGTTAGAGAGTTTTCAGATAAGTGTAATCACGAGGGATAACGTAGAGGTTAAGCTTGAAACTACGGTGTTCTTTCGCATAATAGATGCAGCCAAGTCCGTATACCGTATCAGTGATATCGATAGAGCATTACAAACGACATCAGAGTCTATAGTTCGGTCTGCTGCCGGAAAGCTTGATCTGGATGAACTTCAGTCCTCTAGAGAGGAGATGAATGATGATATCTTAAAGAACTTAAGATGCGCAGCGGATATTTGGGGCATTGAAATAACTCGTTCGGAAATAACAGATGTTATTGTTGACGAGCGAACTAAAGATGCGCAGCGCCAGCAATTAAATGCTGAACGAGAAAAACGTGCAGCTATCGCTAAAGCTGAAGGGGATAAGAGGAGTATGGAATTACTCGCAGATGCAAAACTCTACGAAGCTCAGAAAATATCTGAAGCTATAAAAATAGAAGCTGACGCTAATGCATATTCTATAGAAGCAGAAGCAAAAGCTACCGCCGCACAAACGCGTATGGTAGCAGAGGCAATTAACAATAATGGCCAAGCCGCGGTTAACTACGATATATTGAAACGACAGGTTGATGGTCTTGCCAAGCTGGCAGCTTCAGACAATAGTAAAACGGTGATTATGCCGACTGATATTACTAAGGCCATCGGCTCATTAGAATTAATTACTTCAATGCTCGGGATTGGCGATAATAAATGATAGATATGTTAGCTGATGGCAATGGCTGGATAGCCCTGGGCATGCTGTTGATAATATTGGAAATGGTTTTAGGCACCGCTTATGCTCTAATTAGCTTCGGCATTGGGTCCCTTATTACTGGGGGGGCCATCAAAATGTCTTGGCTGCCCACTATGGTAGAAGACTTGTTGGACGAAAGCCTAGTTATGGGTACGTTATCTCTCGTCACATTAGTTGCGATACGGTTAATATTCAATAAAAAAGGATCTGAAGATATAAATAAATATTAGCCGTTTGGTTGTCTAACAAAAACTGCACTGTCATCAAACCAGAATTTTTCATCGGCTCTTGACCCGCCGAATCACAGAATTGCCGTGCAGTATTAATCGTTCTTCAAGTCAGCGATTACTGCTGCAACAGCATTTATTTCAATCTTGTACCCAGATAATTGAAAACTTTGAAATCGGCGAATAATACTTAACGCAAGGCTATGAAATGCTTTTAAGTAGTTATACAGTGTTTCGCCCACTTATACGTGCCAGCAGCAACGAAAAACTCCAAAGACCTGTTTTTATAAACGGCGTTGCAAACCACAGTAAACTACGAATAAGAAACAAAGCAGGCAACAGCAATAAGATCCAACCTAAAAACTGCACCACAAATGCAGGTAAGCCAATTACGTCTGCGACCTCAGCCAAAAAGTCGTTAATTAAACTAGGATGTGTAAAAACGAGATAAGCCCCACCTAACAATAGCGGCCATTTAGCATAGCGAGCACCACTGAACACCAAACGCCCCCCACTAATCACTCTAGCGGTTAGTGCTGCAGAGCGAGCACCACGGCTTGCAGTTTGGGTAGTCACCGCAACATTGCGGCCAACGCGTAATACCTTTGCCGCACTAGCGAACACCAACACGTCTAAACTTGCCCAGCCTATATCACTAGCTTCAATTTGTTCGTCCATTTTATAGCGTGTTTCTAGTTGGCGAATACCGCTGCTAAAAAACTGAGTAAGCCCTTCCATAACTCGTTCAGTCACAATCCATTCAACCTGACCTCCAGGATTTACGACAAACTGGCCAATAAAATCGTGACCCTCTGCATGGATATATTGAATAGCATGCCATCCGCGGTCTTTTGGTGTGAGTGACTCCGCTAATTCAGGTGCTGGTTCGCTGGCTGGGGGATCGTTTTCACTATTAACAAACCACGATTTAATTGACTCATATTGTTTACCCGCCTTGCTCATCCATACAATTGAAACTATAGGATTAGAGACGAAATAATGAATGGCGGGTAAAACTGATTCACCATATTCCCGAAGAATTTTTTGAAATTCAGAACTTGATCCGTAAATTGGGAGTAACTCACGCGCCATAGCTGGGTAGCGCAACATAGCAGTTTTGAATTTTAGCACTAACAAGGGATCATGAGCTACATCGGCTAAAGTTGCTTGTAACTCAATAGATTCATTTTCGATACCCGGGAACTCACTTAACCTTTCGATTGCGTGGATGCCGATGAGCTTTTGTTCGAGGGGAACTACATTGCTGGTAAGGCTTATGATGATAGCGAGAAGCGCTGCTAGTGCAAATATTATAAATCGTGATTTCATTATTTGCTCCTTAAGCGACAAAAGACAATATCAATAGTCGAACCTGTTTTACCGTAGCGTTCATTCAATCCTTTTTTGTAATGACCAACTCTATATTTTTGCTTTCAACTGCGTACCACTTTTACATAAATGTTACCAACGACTGGAGGCACGCCATCATCAGGGACTTCTTTATAACGAATAAAGTGTCGGAAAAATAAAACGTCATGTTTATAAAATAAAAATATATATTGCCTCATATTTTCCATATTGACCTCACTTTTATTTCATTTACTTGTTCTTCTAAGAACGACAACGAATCTAAATAC
>OOFU01000171.1_pt1 | contig 10303 bp, 13 predicted proteins | sample 1670361 | NCBI WGS metagenome assembly OOFU01 (sample SAMEA98145418, study PRJEB22522) | marine metagenome | biome: marine biome; feature: marine water body; material: sea ice | place: Arctic Ocean | collected 14-Sep-2015 | depth 1.3 m
CGGTATGGCGACAGGTTATGCTGGCGTCGACAACCCATTGTTCGTTAAGGATAATTCAAGGATGCTTTTTGGTGACGCCAAGGAGAGCCTCGATTTGCTAATCAAGGCGCTCTAATTGTCGCTCTATTGCCGATTTTATTGAGTAAGCACTTTTGAGAAAAAACTAGGTGTACTACGGCGAAAAACTGAATAGCATTACCCATCTAGTTGGTATCGCATTGTCACTGGTTGGAATGGGTGCGTTACTGACTGTCGGTTTTCAGTCAAACGATCCCTGGATTCTCGGCAGTTTTGCGATATTTGGCTTTAGTATGGTGTTGCTCTATTCAATGTCGACTTTGTATCACAGCTTTGAACCAAAGGCGCTTAAGCAGTTATTCAAATTATTTGACCATGTGTCGATCTATTTGTTGATCGCAGGCACTTATACACCCTATATGATTGTCAGCCTTAGAGACGGTAATGGTCCAATGATATTGGGCGTCATTTGGGCGTTAGCGATTATCGGTATCTTGAGTGAAATAGTTTTGTCTGGTCGTGTCGTCAAGGTCGGGCAAATGATCATATATTTCACCATGGGATGGGCCTGTGTTTACGACTATTCCGGTTTGGAAACGGCTATACCCGCAGCTGGCTTACAGTGGCTTAAGTGGGGTGGTATTGCCTATAGTCTAGGTGTGACTTTTTATATTCTTGATAAAGCCAAAAAGCTAAACCATGCGCACGGTATCTGGCATTTTTTTGTGATCGCAGGTAGCGCTTGCCATTTCATATCCATCATTGGTTACGTTCGATAAAGCCAACCGTCGGGGCCAGCGAGATTGGGGGGCATTTGACTCGACATTCGCTCCTCGATAACTGCTCCTGCGCTATTCTAATTAGTTACATCCCTGCAACGATGCATTGTTCTACCTTCGGGGTGCCAAACCGCTGCCTCCATGCAGTCGTTTGGGAAAGCCACTCTGGCTAGGTTTTCTGATTAAACTGGCTGAATAGAAAAACTGTCCGCCTCATTCAAGTAAAAATCCAATTCAAAATGATTCCCCTTTGTCACGATTACCTCAGTTTTGACAGACTCTTTGATGATTAAATAAATTATCCAAATGATATTGCTGATGATTGGGAACATATTTTATGAAGCCCTGTCTCATGCTTATAATAATAAAGTGTATTCATCAGGGGATGTCGGTGAAATCTAATCAATTTAAACGTTGGTATTTGGCTTTAATTATATTATTGCCTTCTTTTGTAATGGCGTCAGAGCCAGAAATTTATACTCGATTCTTTAGCAACTTAGCGATTGAAGGTTACGACACGGTCGCTTACTTCGATCAAAAAAAACCGGTGAAAGGTCAATTGAAGCATAGCTATGAGTATAAAGGTGTAGTGTGGCAATTTAGTACACAGGAGAATCTCGACAAGTTTATTGCGCTGCCCCCAAAATACGCGCCGCAGTATGGTGGCTATTGTGCATGGTTAGTGGCTAACGGTGATACTGCGAAAGGTGACCCTCAGTATTGGAGTATCGTGAATGGCAAGCTATATTTAAATTATGATTCCGATGTACAAAAAAAATGGCTGGTTGATAAACCTGGTTTTATTAAAAAGGCGGGTGTTATGTGGCCCAGCGTTTTGAATTGAGCCATTTTAATTAAGTTTTTTATACAAGAGTTAATGATTTCTTTTCGTACTGCAACTTTCAATGATTAATGACAATCGGCCATTATGCACATGAGACTACTGTTAATTTTTTCGTATATTTATTACTGTGCCAGATTAAAGACGAACCCTGCCCGCTATTTTCAGCTGAATGCGCCTTTCTTCAATTCAAGTAAGGGCATCTTTTCTAAACTCGATAGCGACCGATTCATACCTCGGCGTTGGCGCCTACGCCAAAGTGCTGATAATGGTTTGGTCAAAGATTTCCAATACCCCGTATTCGTAAAGCCAGAATGGGGGCAAAACGCTTACGGTATTCGTCGCGCAGATTCAGAGCAAGAACTGAACGATATTCGTCGTCAAACATCCGATACTATAATGCCACGCATCATCCAGGAAGCTGCAACTGAGGCTCGGGAGTTTGAAGTGTTCTTTATATTGTCGGCCGCCGACGAAACTAAGGCTGCAGTGCTAACCGTGAACGAAGCGTTAAATGTCAAAAAGACAGAATTCCCCATCAATAGCATTAATAATTCAAATACATTTTATCGTGAATTAACCGCCTCGCTTAACGAAGAACAGCTGAGCGCTATTTGGGAGCATATGCGCACATTCGGTCGCTTCGGAATATCACGCGTTGGCCTTCGATCCGATAGTATTGAAGCATTGGTTAAGGGTGATTTCCATGTCATCGAAATTAATCTTTTCGTACCGATGCCAATCAACTTGTTAGATCCTGATAAAACGTTGAAACAACGAGTGTCGGCGATACTGAACACGACTTGGCATTTGGCGCAAATCACTAGGCACATACCTAAAGATCAGGTAGCGCAATCAGTATTCTTCAAGAAATGGTGGGTTGCTCGAAAAGTTAAAATGTTGCCACAAACCCCATAGTCTATTTTCTCATAACTGACTTCCTCGCCAATAACTATAATTAAGCTGGTGCTACACCCGACCTCAGGCTGATATGATAAAACCATGAAATGGCTCAAAGCTAAAATTTATCGATGGATTAGTCAGCGCTACATGCATGGCTGCAGTAGCTATAACAATCTTGACGTTCGACGCAGTTGCCGCTCTAAAGAGCAGGGTCGAGCAAAATTTTCAGAGGGTGGTTTACCGCATGCTCGAGGGCTTATTTTTTTTAGTCCGTTGAAGGCCATTAATTTCGCAAAGGAGTATGGTTTTCCACTGGTTATCAAACCGAACGTGAGTGGATATTCGCGTGGTAGCTATTTCCCTATTAATGATTTTAAACAGTTATGGAAGGCTATTTTTTTGGCTAAAATTTGGTGGCCAACAACGGTAGTCGAGCAGTACTTGAAGGGCGAAAATTATAGAGTGGTGGTGATAGATGGCAAAATCATGTCGGTCATTCAACGCTATCCCCCATTTGTGATCGGCAATGGTAAAGATTCAATTTCAATATTGATAGAGTCAGAAAATGCCATCCGTGAAGAAATGCAACTCTATGGCGGTATGTTCCCGATTCAAAAAAATCAACGAACACAAGATTACTTGACTAAACAGGGGCTTACCTTCGATACAGTACCCGCTAAGGACGAGCATATCGAACTTTATTTTCGTGTTGCACTAGCGCCCGGTGGGATTGTACGAACCATCGATAAAATGACCATTCACGCCGATAATGTGCAGCTTTTTCTGGACACCCTTAAGCTATTTAAGGCCAATATACTGGGCGTTGACATTATCTTTGAAAATAGTATTGAACAAAGCCATAAAGACCAGAAATGCATACTTTTAGAAGTCAATTCCAGGCCTTATCTTAGAATGCACGATTATCCGCGTTATGGCGAAAAAGAAGATTTATCGGCCTACTATAACGAGCTTGATCGGCTCGACATCAGTCAGGCAGATACCTTTTAGCATGTCATCTTAGTGAGCCCTAATCCCACGCGCTTGTTCTATCAGTTTTCGGGGGTTCATTCTCTTCTGATCGGATTACTGCCGTTTTATTTGCCAGCGTTAATGTGGCAGAGCGGGTTAACGCTAGCTGATATTTGTTGGTTTGTTGGGCTCAATGGCGTCGGATACCTGCTGACTCTTTATATTTGGGATCGTATTAGGCAGCGCCTGGGCTGGAGCAAGGTAATCGCCATTTCATTTATCCTCGAATTGGCTGTTGTCAGTGCGATTGTGGTCGATAATTCACTCACCGCTATTCACCTCATTGCCCTGTTAAACGGAGCCTACGGCTGTTTTTTCTGGATGTCACAACGTTTGCTGTTTGTTCAGTGTACTGGCAAACATAACACCGGCAACAAATTTGGTAACTTTCAAATAATAGTCATGATACTGCTTAAAGTGGGTATTTTGGCAGGTGGCTACCTATGGGAAATGTGGGGTGCTGCGAGTGTATTTTGGGTGACCCTGGGCCTAGTTTTTCCTATGGTTCTGTATCATCTTTTTAGCCACTTGCCGACTGATTTGAATGAGTCCATTGATCCGCCGCTAAGGCTAAAGTTGATGATGAACTATCGTGATAAAAACCGATCTCGGCTGGTTTTCTTTGGAGATGGATTGTTCTTGTTTGCCGAAAGCTACTTATGGGTAATTACGCTCTATTTTATCTCAGGACAAGACTTGTCAATGCTTGGCGTGCTGGTAGTTTCCTTATCGGTATTACTCGCCATTTTATTCTATATCATTAAAAACAGGCTCGATCACCTTAACCCACAGCAAGTGTACTTTCTCGCTGTATTTGGGTATAGCTTGTCATGGTTGTTACGTGGGCTAATCGATGCTGATGGTGGTGATCTCTGGATATACCCGATGATCGTTGTTATCGGTTTTTTTACTGCGTTTTTCCGTCTTGCGTTTAATAAGCGCTTCTTTGATTTGTCGAAACAAAAAAAGACCCATGATTATATTGTTTTGAAAAGTTATTATTCTCAGTACGGCGTATGCGTCTTCTACGGTTTGATGGGCATTGCAGTGCTGATTCTGTCAGAGTCAGTATCAACCCCATTGCTAAGCAGCTTGAAGGACCCAGTCACTATTTTGCAATGGTGCTACTGGGTACTCACGCCCACCGCGTTAATCTATTTATTATATCGCACGACAGGCCCTCAGATAGGCGGTGAGCCAGAGGAGGAGCCGGAGCATAAAAGTGCTTAGGCAGCGCCTATAGGTCTTGAGATTGAGTGCGTAAAGACAGCCAGTTAATAATAAACAGTATTAGGCCAAGTACTAAAATTGAAAGGGCGGCATAAAATAACGAGCCACCGTCACTCTTACCCTTATGTAATACCTCGACTCCAAGTGGGCTAAACAAATGAAAGAATACCGCTCCAGCCATAATGCCTGCCGCCATTAATCCACCCAACGCATGAGCCATCGCCCGAAAGGGTCTGTCTGCTGCCAAATTCATTTTGTTTAATATCCAGAACACAACCGGCGACAGTAAGATAACCGAGGTGAGCAATTCGGCACTGCCAATCACAACAGCACCCTGTTCAGAAAAGAGCCCGCCAGCAGTATCACCAATGAAGCCTTTTAACCATTCCCCAATAGTGCTGAAAATATGCTGTGTATCTGGATGGCCCGAAAATTTATAAGGTATGGATGAGACGAAAACCTTCGCCACCCACAATCCGATAGCCCAACTGACAACAGCAATAATTATTTTTTTCATTTAGTTTGCCCCTATAAATTAAATTGAGAAATAGTGTTAAAAGTGTACATGAATTTTTAGTGCTTCACTCGACTCCGCAGAGGACACTACTTTTAACTAATAATTCTTTTTGACGTCGACCAAGCTTTTTTATCTCGTATTCTCGTTTGCTGGCGCTACTCCGGGTATGCCCGGGTTCCTGGTAAATCACTTTAGTGGGTTTTCTGCCGTTAAAATACTTCGCTCCTAGGGTGCTTGAACAATGCTCATTGAAACGCCGGTCTACATCGGTAGTGATACCGGTGTAGTAAGAGTTGTCACTCGCTTCAATGATGTAGACGAACCACTTCATTTAAAAATACATCGCTAATAGGCTGGCTTATTTAAAGGAAAAGAATTTAATAATATATGTTACAACGAATAACTGTTTATAACGGATAAAATTAATGTCCTCAAAAAAGGATTGTGCCGGTCTGTTTCTTGCCAGATATATCAAATAGCTAATGGAAACGGACAAGTTGTGTCATGCCGAACGACTGAAATGCCAAGCGCTAATGAACGCAGGGGGTCTCAGTCTTTAAAGCGACTGTTGTCAGAGCCGGCATCTCCTACAACTCTCAATAGCGAGCTGTATAAATTTCAGATAAATAGCCTGTTTGATTGCTCGCTTTGACGTTAGAATTAAGCTTAAGTTTAGAGTGCCAATAAAATATGCGATTTAAAATATGAAATTAGCAATCATCAGCGGTGGTTCACAGGGTTTGGGAGAAAAGCTTTGTGAGCAATATCTAGCGTTAGATTTTGAAGTCATTGAATTTTCTCGAACGGCACCGCATGCTTACTCGGTTACTATTGATCTGGCGTCGGCCCATAACACGAGTCAAATTGTTAGTGAAGCCTTAACGCCGCTAGCACAGCGCGAATGGCAGGAAATAGTAGTTATCAGTAATGCGGGCACTTTAAACCCCGTCGGGCCGGTTTCGAAAAAAGACATCGAGTCAGTCATAGCCAGTTTGAACACTAACTTTGTCTCGGGCATTGTTTTTATGACTGAGGTGTTACGGTATTTTCAACAGCATAGCGGTAAGAAAACATTGGCTAGTATTTCGTCTGGTGCCGCTCTGGGCGAACGTGCTGGTTGGTCACTATATTGTGCGGCCAAAGCCGGCTTGGAACATTTTATTCGTTCTGTTGCCAAGGAGCAGGACGCCGAGTCCCAACCCTTTAAAGTTGTTAATGTTGATCCAGGGCTAATCGACACTGGTATGCAATCAGTCATTCGACAATCTAGTATTGAGGATTTTCCATCACTTGAACAATTTAAGCATCGCAAAGACATGGGTTTGTTAGCTTCGCCTATCAAAGTGGCTGAGGCAATAGTTCGTATTATCGAGGTTTCAAATGCAGTTAATGGCGAGCGCATTAAAGTCAGTTTCGATTAACGTTAAATTTTTTGTAAAATAGCGGGTTCTAGGATTGAAACTTTATAGCTATTTGGAAATCAATATTTGGTGTTTGAAGTGGCTGTCAAAACCCCAAAACATGAAATTTAAAAAAACGAGCCACCACTAAGGTATTTTTGATGTTGAATATGGATTTAAATAGAACGGTTGTCATCAAAACTGCGAACCAAACATGGCAAGGTAGCCCTAGTGAAGGCGTGTGGCGCAAACCATTGGCACGAGAAGCGCTAGAGCATGGTCATACCACGAGCCTTGTCCGATTTGACCCTGGTTGTTCATTCGCAGAGCATAGCCATCCTTTCGGTGAAGAAATTTTTGTGCTCGATGGGGTTTTTTCAGATCAATACGGTGACTATACTGCTGGTACCTATTTACGAAATCCGCCGGGTTCAAAGCACGTCCCGTTTAGTCAGCAGGGCTGTACATTATTCGTAAAGCTGGATCAGTTTGATCCGGATGATAGTGACGAAGTCCGAATCGATACAAAATCAGCACAATGGTTGCCTGGCCAGGGCAAATTACAGGTCATGCCCTTGCACGAATTTGAAAATGAAAGTATCGCTTTAGTGCGCTGGCCTTCTCATTCAAAATTTCAACCCCATATGCACTTCGGCGGAGAGGAAATTTACGTCCTCTCCGGTACATTTATTGATGAATATGATAGTTATCCGAAAGATAGCTGGATACGAAGTCCGCATAAAAGTGAGCATTGCCCCTTCGTTGAAGAAGAGACCGTTATCTGGGTTAAGACGGGTCATTTACCCACCACCTAGCGGGAACCTTTAAAAATGCACATTGCCGTGATTGCTTCATGGTCTTGACTGTTAGCGTTTCACTACCCCAAATGTTGGTGCTGGAATAAAAACAGTTATGAAAAGTGGTTGTTTTTAGAGTCGCCCTAGATTGAAGCATCGAGTCCTAAAAACGTTTAAAAAATAAGAGAGGCTATTTTGTCCCAGCAGGCAATATTGAAATTAAAACAATCGATTAGTGAGAAGATAATCGGTCAAACTGAGCTCATTGATCGACTATTAATTGCCATTCTTGCGGATGGCCATTTATTGGTTGAAGGCGCACCAGGCTTAGCAAAGACTCGTGCTATTAAAGTCCTTGGGGATTGTATTGAGGGTGACTTTCATCGCATTCAGTTTACACCTGATTTACTACCTGCCGATTTAACAGGTACCGAAATATATCGACCTCAGGACGGCAGTTTCAACTTTCAAAAGGGCCCACTATTCCATAATCTGGTTTTGGCGGATGAAATTAATCGCGCACCGGCTAAAGTTCAGTCTGCATTGCTCGAAGCGATGGCAGAGCGCCAAATAACCGTTGGCTCTGAAACCTACTTATTGCCTGAGGTGTTTTTAGTGATGGCGACTCAAAATCCAATCGAGCAGGAAGGCACCTACCCACTACCGGAAGCTCAATTGGATCGTTTTTTAATGCATGTTAGTGTTGGTTTTCCGAATGCGGATCAAGAGAAACAGATATTGCAATTGACCCGTCAAGAAGCACTAGCTCATCGAGAGCTTGATCAATCAGCGAAGCCTGAATCAAAGTCGTCATCAATCAGTCAGAAAGAGTTACTCGACGCCCGCCAAGAAGTACTCAATATTTATCTCGATGAAAGTCTTGAAGGCTATTTAATAGAGTTAGTGTTGGCAACGCGTAGTGCCGAAAGATATGGCGACGACCTAGCCGGCTGGATTGAGTATGGTGCTAGCCCGCGTGCGACAATGGCGCTTGATAGATGCGCCCGAGCCTATGCTTGGCTCAATGGTCGTGACTTTGTATCGCCGGAAGATATTCAAATCATTGCGCCGGATGTATTGCGCCACCGTATCATTCTCAGCTTTGAAGCCGAGGCAGAAGGTATAACGCCAGATCGCTTTATTGCAGAATTAATAGGGCGAGTTGCGGTTCCATAGGGTTTCACAGTCTGAGTTGAAAAAATAATGACGCAAGTATTTGAAGCTGGTGATGATATTGTTCGAATCAGGCAATCGACCTTGATTGGTCTGAGTCGGGACGCTAAAAAAATTCCACTTGATTTAAAGTCGGTTAAAGCACAGATGTCTGGGGGGTACGTAGGTGCATTTCGTGGTCGTGGCATGGAGTTTAATGAATCTAGGCCTTACCAACCGGGCGACGATATTCGAGCAATCGACTGGCGAGTAACGGCAAGAAGTGGGGTTACCCATACCAAGGTCTATCATGAAGAGCGCGAGCGACCTGTTTTACTATGGGTCGATCTTAGCCCCACGATGTTTTTCGGAACCCGTCAATGCTTCAAATCGGTCGTCGCTGCCAAGCTTGCCGCATTGCTGGCCTGGAGCAGTGTGCAACATGGCGACCGACTGGGTGGGCTGGTTTTTTCTGAGCAACATCACGACGAGTTTCGTCCCAAACAAGGCAATGTGGCTGTATTAAATTTTATTAAAAAGCTGGCTTCTCATCCGGCTTGGGATCGACAAAGCAAATCAGCGGTCACCAGTCATGGTAACCCTGATGCTGGCATCCAAGCATTGAATCGACTTCGTCAGGTAGCGAAGCCAGGCAGCCTTATTGTATTGATGAGTGACTTTCGTTTTTTAACGGAGAGCTGCCGAACTCATCTGGCCCACCTTGCCCGGCATAATGACGTCGTCATGCTATTCACCCATGACCCATTGGAGCAGGCATTGCCAGCCTCGGGCTACTATCAATTAACAGACGGCGAATCCAGATTGGGTGTTGATAGTGCTAATGCCACCAGCAGAGATCAATACCAACAGCGATTTGCCGCCCATCATCAAATGTTAGAGCAGCTCTGCCAGCAATTACATTTATTGCTTATCGACGTCTCAACCACCTCAAATCTGCTTGATGTTTTGAAGCGCGGCCTCGGCCTTCGGCCAAAGCGCTAGTTATAGAAATGGGTCTTCAACTTGAACCATCATTATGAATGAACTTGAATTAAAAGATATTCATTTGCCCGACAGCATTTTATGGTGGCCACCAGCGCCCGGTTGGTGGGTGTTGGGCGTTGTACTTATTATATTCTTATTCTTAATGTTATTGTTATTGCCAAAGTTGTGGCGATGGTTGCGCTATAAACCAGTCAGGTCTTTGTCACTAAAAGAGTTTTATCTGATCAAGCAAAGTCATCAACAGCAAGCTGACCAAAAGCAAACGTTGCAAGCAATCACAACCTTGTTACGTCGTACAGTCATGAGCAAAAGTGGTCGTATTGGCCATGCAGGGGTCGTCGGCGATGACTGGATAAACCAACTTAACCAAATGTCTCAAAAAGACTGCTTTACACAAGCGCAGGAGGAGTTGTTGAAATACGGTCGATATCAACCAGCCATCGAAGGTCAGAACAAAGCCGACATCGATAGTTTGTTACAAAGTTGTGAAAACTGGATAAGATCGTTACCTAAGGGAGGAAGCCATGCTGCAACTTGATTGGCCTTGGGGGCTGTTATTTCGCGTCTCTTATACACATCTGACGCTGCCGATGATGACGATAGAGTAGCTCTCACGTACAGCCAGTCTAGTG
>OOFU01000172.1_pt1 | contig 10302 bp, 6 predicted proteins | sample 1670361 | NCBI WGS metagenome assembly OOFU01 (sample SAMEA98145418, study PRJEB22522) | marine metagenome | biome: marine biome; feature: marine water body; material: sea ice | place: Arctic Ocean | collected 14-Sep-2015 | depth 1.3 m
CCATTGGCAGAGTTTGCAACTATTTTAAGTGGCTTAAGCTGGTCTCTATCGGAGTGGTAACTGAGCAGGTGATCAATGTATTCAGTTCTTAAATCTAGAGGTGAAATCTTACCACTTATATCAGTAGGCGGAAAAGCATCTTCTTCAGCTAGACGGCAAATATCGATTAGACCACTGTCCGAGCTAATGGGTCGAGCCGCATGTTGAACAAATTTAAAGCCATTGTAATCAGCTGGATTGTGACTCGCAGTAATCATAATGCCGCCATCCAACTGCAAATGAAAAGCGGCAAAATAAACCGCTTCTGTCCCACAAAGACCTAGATCAAACACATCAACACCACTGTCCATCAATCCATTCGATAAAGCTTCAAACAACGAATCGCTGGTTAATCGCGCATCGCGCCCAATGGCCACTTGTTTAGGCTTTATAAAGGCAGCGTAGGCGCGTCCTACCCGGTAAGCTATGTCAGTATTGAGTTCGCTGGGCACCTTGCCACGTGCATCATAGGCTTTAAAGCAGGTTATTTTTTTTGTCATTTTAATTCCTTCGGGTTCACTATTCAGATTAACTAGAATGTCGCTACTATGCCTCTAAAAGTGGTGCTAAATAGTGACCCGTGTAGGACCTTTTAACTTTAGCCACTTCTTCTGGGGTGCCACAGGCAATGATTTCACCACCTTTGTCACCACCTTCTGGACCTACGTCAATAATCCAGTCGGCGGTCTTAATGACGTGAAGATTGTGTTCTATGACGGCAATCGTATTGCCATTGTCTCTTAACCGGTGCAGCACCTTGAGTAATTGTTCTATGTCATGAAAATGTAAACCGGTCGTTGGCTCGTCTAGTATGTACAGTGTGCGGCCGGTATCGCGTTTAGATAACTCGCGAGACAGTTTAATTCGTTGCGCTTCACCACCAGATAGTGTGGTTGCATTTTGTCCGAGTGTTATATAGCTTAAACCAACGTCCATTAAGGTATCTAGTTTTCGTTTCAACATTGGGATAGCGCCAAAAAAAGTGGTAGCATCTTCAACTGTCATTTCCAAAACCTGATGAATAGACTTGCCTTTGTACTGAATGTCGAGTGTTTCGCGGTTGTAGCGTTTACCCTTACAAATATCACAAGTAACGTACACATCGGGTAAGAAGTGCATTTCGACCTTTGTTAAACCATCGCCTCGGCAGGCTTCGCAACGTCCGCCTTTTACATTAAAGCTAAAGCGGCCTGGCTTATATCCTCTCGACCGTGATTCCTGGGTGGCGGCAAAAATTTCTCGGATGGGTGTAAATAACCCCGTGTAAGTCGCCGGGTTCGATCGTGGCGTACGTCCAATTGGACTCTGATTAATATCAATAACTTTATCGAAAAAATCTAAGCCAGAAAAAGATTTATGTTCACCTGCGTGAAGATTACTTTGATTAATTTCAATTGCGGCTAATTTATACAGTGTTTCGTTAATCAAGGTCGATTTACCAGAACCTGATACGCCCGTTACACAGGTTAGTAAGCCAACGGGTAATTCCATATTAACGTCTTTAAGGTTGTTACTTGTTGCCTGATTTATACGCACTATTTTATTTCTATCGATAACCGTGCGCTTAATCGGTATTTCTATCTTACGTTGACCGCTTAGATATTGACCCGTTACCGAATCGGGGTTCGCTGATATTTCAGCGGCAGTGCCGGTTGCAATAATATTGCCCCCATGAACACCCGCACCCGGTCCAATATCAACAATGAAGTCTGCTGCAGCAATGGCATCTTCATCATGTTCAACGACGATAACAGTATTGCCTAGATCTCGTAAAAACGTCAGGGTCTTCAGCAGGCGATCATTATCGCGCTGATGCAGTCCGATAGAGGGTTCGTCGAGGATATACATAACACCAACCAATCCTGCCCCTATCTGACTGGCGAGTCTTATGCGCTGAGCCTCGCCACCGGAAAGAGTTTCTGCACTGCGACTCAGTGAGAGATACTCGAGACCTACATTCACCAGGAAGCTCAAGCGCTGCCGAATTTCTTTATTAATTTTTGAAGCGATTTCCCCTTTTTGACCAGGTAATTCAAGTTGCTCGAAAAAAGCAAGTGTATCATCAATGGGCATTCGAGCTATTTTCGCGAGTGTCTGATCTGCAATGAATACATGTCTTGCTGCTTCGTTAAGTCGATCACCAGAACAAACCCGGCACGGTTGGTTTGACAAAAATTTTGACAGTTCTTCACGTACAACATTTGAATCAGTATCACGATAACGCCGTTTTAAATTAGGTAAAATACCCTCAAAGGCGTTTTTCTGAACCCGCTTATCACCCCGTTCATTTAGGTAAGTGAACTTAATAATATCGCTAGACCCATTAAGAACTATATCCCGTATTTTGGGCGTTAAGTCCCGAAATGGTTTTTCAATATCAAACTTAAAATGCTTTGCTAACGATTGCAGCATTTGAAAATAATAACCATTTCGTCGATCCCAGCCCCGAATTGCACCGCCAGCAAGACTCAAATCTTGTGACTTTACTACTAAATTAGGATCAAAGAATTGCATGGTGCCGATTCCATCGCACTCTGGGCAAGCGCCAGCTGGGCTGTTAAATGAGAACAAACGTGGTTCAAGTTCACTGATTGAATAACCACACTCAGGGCAGGCAAAATTAGCTGAGAATTTAATTTCTTTAAAGCCTGCTTCAGGATCAATAGCGGCTATACGAGCAATACCATCAGTCAGGAGCAGGGTTGTTTCAAAAGACTCTGATAACCGAAGCTTTAAATCGGGCCGTACTTTAAATCGGTCAACTACAACCTCAATATTATGTTTTTTATGAAGGTCTAGTTTTGGTGGATCATCTAGTTCATAAACTTCGCCATTAATCCGCGCGCGAATAAACCCCTGTTTTTGCAAGCTATTAAACAATTGCACGTGCTCTCCCTTGCGGTTGACAACAACGGGTGCGATTAGCATTAAGCGCAAGTCGTCAGGCAACGCCAGCACCTGATCGACCATTTGGCTAATAGTGCTAGCCTCTAATCCAATGTCATGAGTAGGGCAGCGAGGCGTGCCCACCCGTGCGAATAATAAGCGCAAATAATCGTAAATTTCGGTAATCGTCCCAACAGTCGAGCGTGGGTTATGAGAGGTTGTTTTTTGTTGAATTGAAATCGCTGGAGACAAGCCTTCAATATGATCAATATCAGGCTTTTCCATAACTGAAAGAAACTGCCGAGCATAGGTCGACAGTGATTCAACATACCGTCTTTGCCCTTCTGCAAAAATTGTATCAAAAGCGAGTGATGACTTACCAGAGCCAGAAAGACCCGTGATAACAATCAACTTATCTCTGGGCAAGGTGATGTCAATATTTTTGAGGTTATGCGTGCGCGCACCTCGAATGCTGATATTATTCATTTTTAGTAAGGCTTAGATCAAAGCGGCTGAGTATAACGATTGCCAGCTTGCATTGCTTGCGATACTGGCCTGGATTACTTAGATAACAAGAATGAATTTAATCGATAGAGTCATAAATAATCAACACCTTAAAGTCGCTGTCAATTTACATTGGCTTACCGACAGTTGTAGCAAGAAAATACTGTCAATTAATGGAGCAATTAATGAAAAAAGTCGCTGTAATTGGACTTGGTTATGTCGGGCTGCCGCTAGCCGCACTGTGTGCCAAGCAAGGCTATGATACCGTTGGCTTCGAAAAGAACGTTGAAGTAGTTTCTAAACTTTCACGTGGTCAGTGTCATATTAAAGATGCGGTTGTAGAAAATCTGCTAACTGAAGCACTGGGCTCTGGTAATTTCAAGCCGACTGGAGACGTTGAACAAATTAGAGATTGCAGTATCTACCTAATTTGCGTACCCACGCCCACAGACATTAACAATGATCCTGATCTTGAGCCACTTGAGCAGTCCATAAGAAATATTGCACCATTGGTGCAAAAAGGGGATCTGATTGTCGTGGAATCAACCGTATTTCCTGGCACTTGCGAACAGGTTGTTTTGCCTTTGATAGAGCAATTATCAGGTTTGAATCATATGACAGATTTTTATCTGGCTCACTGCCCAGAACGAGTTAATCCTGGAGATTTATATTGGAACTCAAGTAATATTCCTAGGGTAGTGGGAGCATTAACAACAATGGGTGCTAAAGCTGCCGCTGAGTTCTATGCATCAATTTTAGGTGGGGAAATTTATCAAGTGGCTGACGTGAGGCAAAGCTTAAGCCCTAAGTTTTCAACTGAAAATGGAGAGTTGAAAGTAGCGCAAGTTGGCTTGGGTAGTGTCACCATAATGCGCTCCATACGCGATGCCGAAGCGGTAAAAGCAATGGAAAATACCGTACGTGATGTCAATATTGCGTTTGTTAATGAGCTTGCAAAAATAAGCGATGCACTGAATTTAGATGTTGTCGATATCATTGATGGTATGTCGACCAAACCCTTCGGAAAGGGGCCTTTCTATCCGGGTGCTGGTGTTGGAGGGCACTGCATAGCAGTAGATCCAGAGTGGCTTAAATCGGCGTCAGAGAAGGCTGGCTATATGCCAGAAATGATTAATCTTGCTCGAGCCATTAATAATGGCATGCCGGAATACACCGTATCCATCTTGCAGGATTTACTTAATGACTGTGGTTACCCACTCAAAGGTACAGAAGTAGCAGTGCTTGGAGTGTCCTATAAGCGAAATGTTGATGATCCAAGAGAATCGCCCTTCTATCCAATTCAAGAGCTGCTGTTGAGTAAAGGGGCGAAACTCAATATCTTTGATAGCTGGTACACGCAAGAGAATACAGTTAGCTCCGTTGAGGAGGCAGTCACAAATGCACGGGCTATACTCATTATTACCGAACATAGCGATATTATTGAGGCTCTGGTGTCGTTTGATATGTTAAATAGCCAAGTAGAAGTCGTTGTGGATGGAAGAAATTGTTTACATGCTAAATTAATAGAGAATTGGCAAGTTCTATATCGGGGAATAGGTCGCAAGGCTGTTGTTGATAGCAGAGAATAATCTAAGCGATACGCTAATTTCAGAATAAGCAATACGAATAACCAATAAAGGGCTTGAATTCTGAGATCACAATAGTATGGTTGATTTTCAGGCTAGGTTGTCTGAGAAGGATTATTTAGTTATTCATTAGGATTTGAATCAAGGAGTTAGTATGAAAACCATTAAAACGTTAATCGCCCTCGTAGTCATTTTTTTCTCGACAATTACTTTTGCCAGCTCAGTTAACATTAACGCTGCCAGTGCCAAAGAAATTGCTGCTGCTCTAAACGGCGTCGGGTCCGCCAAAGCGCAAGCAATTATCGAACATCGCACAGCCAATGGCGACTTTACTAATGCCAGTCAGATAATTGATGTTTCTGGTATCGGGCCTGCAACTTATGAAAAGAATAAGGCAGATATTCTCGTAAAATAATACGAAATCAAGGATGATTTCTCGGCATGGATGCCGAACTTATACGCCAGATAAGTGGCTCGTATAAGCCCCCGTTTTCTTGGGAGTTTATGAAGTACATCGCCTGAATTAATTACATCTACCAGTTTAGGCTCAACAAGCCAAGGCGGCATCAGGCGCGGTCAGCTGTCCCAAACCACCAAACAGACGTTAAGAAAATAATCGTAATAATCGGCAGGTGCTTTGTTATTCTAGACTTGCCGAAGGCGTTCCGCTTTTCCTGCCTACTAGGCCATGCTTTGTAAGGATGATGCGCTCGTATTAGCTTGCCAAGTGAACCTGTCGAGCACTCTTGCTAATCAAAATATTTTCTCGCACGACTACAGGGTTAAGGTTATAGGCTAACATAGTCCTTGGCGTTTCTAGTACCCCTAAGACCTTTAGGCATCGTAGAACAGGACAGGTTAACGGCAAGTTTATTGAATCGAAAAATTGCTGAACAAGAGTAAATCACCAAATAGATAGAAGGGCCTGATGATATCCTCACGATTCATGCAGATCAGATAGATCGGTTTGGTGGTCAGAAGGGTGCGCACGATCCGGGTCTTTTAGAAACAGTATTGTTTCGACCGCAGACAGGTGTTTTTAGAGACTGTACAAGTAAGGTGCTTTATCGATATTAGTATTATTTAGAAGTAAAGCGTAAATGCCAAAAAGCATTAGAACTTAACTTATTTTTCATCATCCTTGTATGACACAGCGGGTCTAAATTTCGAAAACTTGCTCTCATGGCAGTTAGAAAACACCAAGGCAGTTTAGTGGGCTCCCGATACCTTTGTCATTTGAGTGATTTATATATAGGGATTTAGCATATATTCAAACTCGCTTATTGAGTGACACGGCGGTAGAATGCTCGCCAATGTTAAAGATAGTATATTACTCGGAATTAGGAGAAAACCATGGCTAGAGGCGTAAATAAAGCAATTATCGTAGGTACACTAGGGCAAGACCCTGATGTCAAGTACACCGCCAGTGGTAGTCCCGTCGTTAATATTAGTGTCGCCACCAACGAAAGTTGGAAAGATAAAACGACCGGTGAAAATGTAGAAAAAACCGAATGGCACCGCATTGTTATCTTTGGGAAGCTGGGCGAAATCGCAGCCCAATACCTCAAAAAAGGCTCACAAGTCTACTTCGAAGGCAAAATTCAAACCAGAAAATGGCAAGACCAAACGGGTAACGACCGCTTTAGCACCGAAATAGTCGCCAATGAAATGCAAATGCTAGGTGGTAAACCAGGTGGCGGAAGTGCAGTCCCATTTAACCCACCAGCTCAACAGCAACAACAACGTCAGGCACCAGTGCAACAAAATGCGCCAGCTCCGGCTGCTGCTGCGCCAATTGACGATGGATTTGACGATATCCCGTTTTAGACCAGGTCATGCTGGACTTTCCCGAATCCATTGCACATAAATAAATTCAAGACGATAAGAAGAAAGTGCACTTAATTTATATTCAATCCCAAGAAACACAATGATTAGCTACGACGTATTCAACGGCGATGCCGACGGTATTTGTGCCTTACAGCAATTGCGCCTATGTGAGCCAAAAGAGTCCGTATTAGTAACGGGCCTAAAGCGTGACATTGACTTGTTGAGTCGAGTTGACGCGAGTCTGGGAGATGAAGTCACAGTATTAGATGTGTCGCTCGAAAAGAATAGAACCGCACTAGACCGAGTATTAAATGCAGGAGCGACTGTTTTTTACGCCGACCACCACTTTCCAGGCGAAATACCAGAACATCAAAAACTAGACGTACATATAGACGTAACAGCAGACACTTGTACTAGTTTAATAGTAAATGAATATTTACAAGGCGCGAATGCTAGATGGGCCGTAGTGGGTGCCTTCGGAGACAACTTCGACCAAGCCGCACGGGATTTAGGGTTGTCAATCGGATTAACCGAGGTCGAATTAACTCAACTACAGCAATTGGGTATATGTCTTAACTATAATGGATACGGATTTGAGCTCGACGACTTAATGTTTCATCCCGAAGTATTATTTCAAATGGTGAATCCTCATTCTGACCCGTTGGGCTTCATAGTATTAGAAGCGGGGTATGGAGCGTTGCTTGCACAGTTTCAAACTGATATGAAAATGGCCGAAGGTTTTGGTCCGCACGCATCAAATAACAATGGTGCCGCTTACCTACTGCCCAATGAATCTTGGGCGAAACGGGTAGTAGGTGTCATGGGAAACGACTTGGCCAAAAAATATCCGGATAGAGCTCATGCGTTATTGGTTGATATGGGCAATGGCGGTTACCGAGTCAGTGTAAGAGCGCCCTATAATAGAAAACATGGTGCTGATGAACTTTGCCGTCAATTTGAATCGGGTGGTGGACGTAAAGCGGCAGCCGGAATTAATTGGTTGTCGTCATTATTGGTGCCACAGTTCTTAGACAAGTTTAATATCAATTTCCTAACAAATAAAAGTCCGGGCTTAAGTTAATTTTAATTCCGATTGAGTTAAATATTTTTATAAATGGAATAATAGTCCAATGAAGGAAGCTAGCGTATTAATACCAACAATTATTTGTGGTGGTTCAGGTTCTCGTCTGTGGCCAGTCTCTAGAGAGCTGCAGCCAAAACCTTTTATTCGGCTTGATGATGGTGACAGCCTGCTTCAAAAGGCTTTTCTTCGAGGAACTTCATTGCCCGGCGTTACTAATGTGATGACGGTAACAAACCGTGAGCTACTCTTCAAAATTGAAGATGAATTTCGAGAAGTATCTGATCTAAATCAGAACCCAGTCAATACCAGTTTTATACTTGAGCCATTTGGACGTAACACGGCCCCAGCTGTTGCAGCTGCCACCCTGCAAGTTGCTGAAAGCCACGGAGAAGATGCCATATTGCTTGTCCTTGCAGCGGATCACTTAATAACTGACCAAGCCGCTTTTAGTGATGCTGTTGCCAAGGCATGTGTATTAGCTCAAGATGGCAAGCTGGTTACCTTTGGAATTCAGCCAACGGCACCAGAAACAGGTTACGGTTACATTGAGTCCAATGGAAATGAGGTTATTCGTTTTGTAGAAAAGCCTTCTCTAGATAAAGCCAAAGACTATCTAGCGTCAGGTGACTTTCTTTGGAATTCCGGTATGTTCTGTTTTTCAGCCGGCACTATGTTAAAAGAAATGGCCTTATACTGCCCAGAAATCCTTGAAGCCACTAATAACTGCCTTCAGCTAGCCAGAAAGACGTCAGGAGAAGGCTTTGCTCAGGTTGAAATAAACCCAGACCATTTCATAAATGTACCAAATGACTCAATAGACTATGCCGTTATGGAGAAAACTCACAACTCCGCGGTAGTAGCCTGCGACATCGGATGGAGTGATATTGGCTGCTGGCAAGCATTAGGTGATCTGACAACCCCCGACGAGAACAATAACCGAGTTCAGGGTGATGTAGTCATTCAAGGCAGCAAGAATTGCACCATAAAAAGTGATGATCGAGTGGTAGGAGCTGTTGGTGTCAATAACCTTATCATAATCGATACACCCGATGCTCTTTTGGTTGCGGATAAGCATCGGGTTCAAGAAGTTAAGCACATTTATGCTCAGCTTAAAGAGCAAGGCCACGAAGCGCACAAGATACATCGCACTGCACACCGGCCCTGGGGCACCTATACCGTGTTAGAAGAAGGCCCGAATTTTAAAATTAAGCGCATAGAGGTCAAGCCGGGCGCGAGCCTTAGCTTGCAAATGCATTATCACCGCAGTGAGCATTGGGTTGTGGTAAGCGGCATTGCCAAGGTTCTTAACGATACGCAGGAATTAACACTTGAAGTTAACGAATCCACCTTCATTCCCGCCACTCATAAACATCGCCTTGAAAATATAGGGACAGAGCAGTTGGTTATGATCGAAGTGCAAACCGGAAGTTATCTGGGTGAAGACGATATCGTTCGTTTCTCGGATGTCTATGGGCGAGTTTCATAAAAGTGTTTGTTGAATATGTTTTGCATGATCTCAGCCTGGATAAAGATTGTTCAGATTTAGAGACGACGTTGTTAAAGGTATGTCAGTCATGACGGTATTTGTCACCGGTGGTGCAGGTTATATTGGTAGTCATACTATTGTTGAATTACTTAATAGTGATCAAGAAGTAGTTGTGCTTGATAATTTAAGTAATTCAAGTGAAGAAGCTCTGCGCCGAGTAGAAAGAATGACTGGTAAGTCTGTGAAATTTTATCGAGGCGATGTGCTTGATATTAATATTCTTAATTTGGTTTTCAATAACCATAATATTAGTTCGGTTATTCATTTCGCGGGCTTGAAAGCCGTTGGTGAATCTGTTTCTCAGCCGCTTAAGTATTACGATAATAATGTTGTTGGTACTATCATGCTTTGTCAGGCTATGGCTAAGGCTAATGTTAAGAATTTAGTGTTTAGTTCGTCGGCGACTGTTTATGGTGATCCTGCCCGTCTACCTATTACCGAAGACTTCCCAACGGGTGCGACGAACCCTTATGGGCAATCAAAATTAATGGTTGAAAACGTACTTGCAGATTTGGTGCATTCTGACCCAAGTTGGAATATAGCGTGTTTACGTTACTTCAATCCGGTAGGTGCCCATGAGAGTGGTGTAATTGGTGAGGACCCCAATGATATTCCAAATAATTTAATACCGTTTATTACTCAGGTTGCGGTTGGAAAACGAGAACAATTAAGCATATTTGGCAGTGATTATGATACACCCGATGGCACTGGCGTTCGTGATTACATTCATGTTGTTGATTTGGCTAAAGGTCATTTGAAGGCATTAGAAAAGTTAGCCAAAGCTCCTGGTTTGGTTACTTATAACTTAGGCACTGGGCAAGGGTATAGTG
>OOFU01000173.1_pt1 | contig 10278 bp, 8 predicted proteins | sample 1670361 | NCBI WGS metagenome assembly OOFU01 (sample SAMEA98145418, study PRJEB22522) | marine metagenome | biome: marine biome; feature: marine water body; material: sea ice | place: Arctic Ocean | collected 14-Sep-2015 | depth 1.3 m
TCGTATCAATATACTGGAGCGAGCGCTTAAGCGATTGAATAATCATCGAACTCGCCATTTCATTCTAGCGCGAAAATGGCTAATATACAGAATAACTTATTATTAAGGTGTGAATTTGATTAATATTGTGAATGTCATTATTGGCTCCGGCATATTGATTTTGTTATTTTTGGTTCTATGGCTTAAAGAACGTCGAAACTCGCGAAATGAATTCATCGCTTATGGCTTAAGAAGTAGCGAGGACCAAACCGAGAATACTAAAACAAACATCACAGGATTAGAAGCTGGGTTTCTTGAAGCTATGTCTAAATTAGAAGATATCGGTGAGGTTTTAAAAGACCATGAAGGCCAATGGCGTTGGGTAAAATCAGGTATTCCTGTTGGCGAATTACTTAAAAAGAATGGCTAAATGAGTTCCAATTAATTAGAGTTTATTTAGGCTATACCACTAACATCTTTTTCCCATTATCATCGTTGATAACCAGAGTTATCTGGTCTTACGCGTTGTTTCTAAAGTTCTAATCCCACATGTTTTCTCAATTAACTAAAACTGATCGTAGTAAGGGCATCTTGATGTCTTTACTGGGTGTTTTCATGCTCAGTCCCGATGGATTAATTATCAGAATTCTGGGTCTGGATAATGTCACTCTGCTTTTTTACAGGGGTATCTTTTCAGCTATTGCTATCACTGCTTTGCTCCTGCTTTACTACCGTAAGCGTTTTTTATCTGTGGTATTGGGTATTGGTTGGGTCGGCATTCTTAATGGCTTTATGTTTTCTGTTACTAACATCGCTTTTATTAATTCGATTCAATTAACCTCGGTTGCCAATACCATTTTGATTCTGTCGTCTGCCCCTGTTTTTGCGGCAATATTGTCGCTGATAATTTTGAAAGAAAACCAAAAACCACTGACCTGGTTAATTATTGCAATATCATTCATTGCCATTTTCATTATTGGTTTTGGTTCCTATGGTTCAGGAAGCTTCCTGGGTGACATGATTGCTTTAGTTTGTGCCGCTAGTACCGGCTTTAGTGCCGTCTTAGCACGTCTTAAAAAAGATATTGACCTTGTGCCATCTATTGTTGTTGGTAGCGTCATCACCGCTTTGTACGCACTTGCCAGCGGTCCGATCTCATCAGTCGATTCGACACAACTAATATATTTGTCGGCACAATGCCTAGTGTTTATACCGCTGGCTTATGCGATTATTACTATTGCTCCCCGTTTCACAAGTTCTGCAGAGGTTCAACTGGTCTTTTTGTTAGAGAGTATTTTAGGTCCATTATGGGTCTGGATAGTGATTAGCGAAACACCACCCATTAATACAATCATCGGTGGAAGCTTACTGCTGGCATCGGTTTTCTGGTTTGCAATTGACAGCGTAGGTAAAAGTGCAGATAAAGTAGATGACGTCGCTTCTATCAATAGAGACAATGAATAGGTCGTAAATTATGGCAATAAAAACCGTGTTAAGAATGGGAGAAGAGAGTTTATTCGAGCCATCAGAAGAAGTGGCAGAATTCAATACTATTTCGCTTGAATCTTTACTCACTGATATGTGGGATACGATGGCGGCCGAAAATGGTGCTGGCATTGTTGCACCACAAATAGGTGTCAACCTACGTGTCGTTATTTTTGGCTATGAAGAGAATCAGCGTTACCCAGATGAGGATGCAATTCCTCAAACTGTACTCATCAACCCCGTTATCACACCAATAGGCGACGAAATGGAAGAGGGCTGGGAGGGTTGTTTAAGTGTCCCTAACCTTCGTGGACTGGTACCCAGATTTACCCATATTCGTTATCAAGGGTTTAATCAGTTTGGTCAACCAATTGACCGTGAAGTAGACGGTTTTCATGCCAGAGTGGTCCAACACGAATGCGATCATCTGGACGGTATTCTTTACCCCCAACGCATTGAAGACATGAGTTATTTTGGCTTCTGCGAAGAACTGGAAAAGAGCAACTATTTTGAACCATAGCCTTGCTATGGTGAGACAATACAGATGAATTTAGAAGAGATTAAACACTTGGAAAAAATTGATGCCAATCATATTTGGCATCCCTATTCCGCAATGCACGGTGGCAACCCTGTTCACGTTGTCGAAAGTGCTGAAGGGGTAAGAATTAAGTTGGCTGATGGTCGAGAGTTGATTGATGGCATGTCCTCCTGGTGGTGTGCGATGCATGGTTACAATCATCCCGTATTGAATCAGGCAATTCACGATCAGCTTAGTAAAATGTCACATGTCATGTTTGGTGGCTTCACTCATGCACCAGCCGTTAAGCTGGTCGAAAAGCTAGTAGAAATCACGCCAGAACCTCTGGTATCGGTATTTCTTTCTGACTCAGGATCTGTTTCAGTGGAAGTTGCGATGAAAATGTCGATTCAATATTGGCACGCTAAAGATAAGCCCTCCAAGTGTCGATTTGTTTCGCTCCGTAATGGTTATCACGGCGATACCTTTGCCGCGATGTCGGTATGCGATCCCGTTAATGGTATGCATAGTTTATTTTCTAATGTGTTGGCAAAACAGTTTTTCGTTGATTCACCTGAATCCAAATTTGGTGAGCCCTGTAGCGATCAAGACATTGCTTCCTTAGCCAACCTGCTGGCTACAAGACATGACGATATTGCGGCAGTCATACTAGAGCCCATAGTGCAGGGGGCTGGTGGCATGCGGTTTTATTCAGCGGACTACCTGAAGAAAGCTCGAGTACTCTGTGATCGATACCAAGTGCTTTTAATTGCTGACGAAATAGCCACTGGATTTGGTCGCACGGGTAAGCTATTTGCCTGTGAACATGCCGAAATATCACCCGATATTATGTGCATAGGAAAATCACTTACTGGTGGCTATATGACATTGGCAGCAACATTAACAACGTTGGAAGTCAGTCACACGATTGATCAAGGCGACCCGGGTGTTTTTATGCATGGCCCAACGTTTATGGCCAACCCATTGGCCTGTGCCGTATCGCTAGCGAGTATTTTGTTATTAGAAGAAACTAATTGGCAGCAAGTAGTTTCCTCTATTGGTACAATTTTAGAGTCGAATTTGAGACCCTATGAATTCTGCGCTCAAGTGAAGGATGTTCGAGTGTTAGGCGCCATAGGGGTTATTGAATTACACGAACCGGTTGACATGAAATGGATAACAGAGCAGTTTGTTAAATCTGGAGTTTGGGTGAGGCCATTTGGACGTTTGGTTTATCTAATGCCTCCTTTCGTTATCAATGAAGCTGATCTGACAACACTCTGTCAAACTGTGGGTCATATTGTGAAATCAATTCCAACCAATGACATAAAATTCGGCTGAAAAATCATTTGTTAAAGTAAATTTGTGAAATCGAAAGTGTATTTTTTAGGGTACAAAAATTAAGCACTCAGCTGATGGTATTACTCCTAGGTATCTGTCGGACTTAGGTAATCGTAGCGAGGGAAAGTCATTTTGAGTTAAATTTTTTGATCGAATGAGGCGAATAGTGGTTCTATTCAACGAATTGGATCGAGACATTTGGCCGAAATGACTTTTCCGCAGTAGATTTATCCTAAGTCTGACAGGCTCCTAGCTAGCTGAGTTTCTTCTCAAACTTTAACAGCAATTCTCGCACCAGCTATTGATTATAGTTTGTAAGGCCTATCTCATATTAGAGAAGGCAGATTTATTACAATACTTGCTCGGTGTAATCTATATTTAGCGTTACCTAACCTGAGATATACAACAATGACGATTGGAATAGGCGGCAGCAGTGCCGAAATAGAGTTAGCCAAGCTAACTTCCATGCGAGATACAGCAGTCCCCATTCAAATGGATGAGTATCAGGCGCGTTTAAAAAAAGTGCGGTTACTCATGGTTGAGGCAGGTATTGATGCGCTCTACCTGGACGCCACTAGCAGCTTACATTATTTCACTGGCATGCGATGTCATGCCAGTGAGCGATTACACGGTGCAATCATAACCGCAGCGGGTGATTTAATTTACGTTTGTCCAACTTTTGAAGAACAAAAAACGAAGGCTTGCATGGTCATTGAGGGTGAGTTTCTGCTGTGGGAGGAACACGAAAACCCAATGGCTGCGGTTGCAGAAACGGCTTTAATTCGATCCAAAGCCGATTCTGTTTTATTAGCAGTCGACCCACAGACACCGTTTTTCATCGTTGATGGGTTGCAAAAAGCGTCATCTAAATTAACCGTTGTCAATGCGGACAGTTTAATATGGCCCTGTAGGCAAATAAAATCTCAGGCTGAAATTTCATTACTAACCCAAGCTAAGGCAATCACGCTGAAGGTGCAACACGCAGTAGCGCGTATTCTTAAACCGGGTATCGATACTCGTGATGTTCAGTCGTTTTTGGATGCGGCGCATATTGCCAGCGGAATGGACGGCCGATCAACCTTTAAAATTGTTTTGTTTGGAGAACCGACAGCTTATCCACACGGCGTGCCTTATCCGCAAACTTTGGCCGAAAATGATATGGTTCTAATTGACACCGGGGCTACCTTACATGGCTATAATTCTGATATCACTCGAAGTTATGTATTCGGTGAACCCAATATGCGACAAAGGGAAATTTGGGCTCTAGAGCATGCGGCCCAGCAGGCTGCATTTGAGGCAGCGCAAATTGGTGCGCCCTGTTCAGCACCCGATGCAGCTGCTCGCGCTGTTATAGCAGCTGCCGGGTTTGGCCCAGGCTATAAGGTGCCTGGATTACCCCATCGTACCGGGCATGGTGTAGGGCTTGATGTTCACGAGCATCCCTATATTGTTAAAGGTAATGATTTGCCGTTAGCGCCCGGTATGTGTTTTTCGATAGAACCCATGATTTGTAGCTACGGTGAGTTCGGCGTACGACTAGAAGATCACGCTTATATTTCAGAGCAGGGTCCCCGGTGGTTTACCGAACCCAGCGAATCAATTGAGAATCCATCAAATTCATAACTGCCGATTTGATCGTTATTAATCTAATCCGATGGGTACATGTCACCAATCGCTGTGATCAGTTGGGACTCCAGTTTATCCAGCGTTGATTGTTTGGTGATGTTACTGCCTTCGCGATTGGTCAAATAAAAGATATCGTCAATTTTTTCTCCTAGAGTGGACACTTTTGCGTGGGTTATATTAATCGAATTGCGCGCAATGACGTTAGCAACGGTAGACAGCAATCCGGGCATATCTTTCGCGCTAATTTCCATCACTGTTCTTCGGTTGAAATAGTCTTGCTCAAATTGAACTTGAGTTGGGTGATGGAATGCCTTTAGGCGGCGATTGATACGTTTGTTGGTGTTGGGTTTAAATGCTTTTTTTGATTTAAACGCTTTAATAAGCGCCACTTCTATTTGTTTTACAATAGATGGATTGGTGATCGATTGGCTCTCGTGGTCCTGAATAATAAAGGTATCCATTATCTTGTCGTTTTTTGTTGAGAAAATTTCTGCATTGAGAATACTCAATCCGAGCGAGCCAAGGGCGCCGGTTACCTGAGAAAATACGTTGGGATTTTCGTCGCAGTAAACAAATACTTTAGTTGTTTTAGAGTGGGAAGCCTGACGAACTTTGACCAGCGTCTGTTGTCCAGGGTTGCCTAATATAGTGTCAACATGCCATCGAATTTCAAGTGGGTCGTGGCGTAAAAAATAGTCGCCAGGTAACTGATTACATTGATCGATAATAGCCTGTTTTTCGTATGGCATGGCTATCATTAACTCAAATGCCGCATCTCTACTTTCCTGGATAATCTCATCGATATCAGGTGCGTTTTCAATGCCGCGCCGAATGACCTTTTTGGTTGCGGTATAAAGTTGCATAAATAATGCATCTTTCCAGTTATTCCACAGCTTCGGATTGGTGCTACATATATCGGCGACTGTGTGCAGGTATAAATAATTGAGCATGTTCATACTACCAACTCTCTGCGCAAATTCGCGGACCACATCTGGATCACTAATATCCTTTCGTTGTGCCGTCATTGACATTAACAAATGATCGCGCACTAGTTGCGATACTATGCGGGTTTGTTTTCGGTTCAAATTATGCTGAAAGCAAAATTGGGTGGCGATTTCAGCACCCAAGATGGAGTGATTACCGCCTTGCCCCTTGGCAATATCGTGGAACAATGCTGCTAGATACAATAAGCGTGGATCTTCTAGCTTACTGTAGACGAGATTACAGAATGGAAACTCATCTGCATGTTTATCCAGCGCAAAACGACGGAGATTACGAATAACAAATATGGTGTGTTGATCGACTGTGTAGGCATGAAATAAATCGTATTGCATACGGCCAGTAATTTTTGCAAAAGCGGGTATGTAAGCTGCCAGAAAACCATAAGAGTTCATTCTTCTCATCTGGTGTGTTACCCCATTCGGAGCGCCCATCAATTGCATAAAGAGTTGTTTAACTTCGTCGTTGTTTCTAAAATTATCATCGACCAAATAAAGATGTTCTCGGATCAATCTGATGGTCGATGCGCTGACGCCTTTGCAGGCTTCATGGGTTGAAATTAAAACAAAAAGTTCAACAAGAGCTGGGGGGTGTTGTTTAAATACATCGGAATGTCTGACTTCAATAAAAGAATTTCTCAGTTGAAACCGGTCATTGATTATACTGGCCTGTTTTTTGGAGTCGGCAAATAAAATCTCTTCTTTGAATATCTGAAGTAGCATTTCATTTAATCGCTCGAGTTCCATAATAGTTCGATAGTATTGTTGCATGAACTGCTCTATCGCGAGATTGTGTGGGCCGGCCTCAAATCCAAAATCAGTTGAGATTTGATTTTGATAGTCGAATAAGAGTCTGTCTTCTCTTCGTTTCGCCAAACGATGTAATGCAAACCGTACCTTCCACAAATGACGCTGGCCTTGAACTAACAGTTGGTACTCATCAGACGTTATAAAACCGCGATCAATGAGTTCAAGATAAGTTCTGGTGCCAAAATGACGCTTAGCGACCCAGCCGACGATTTGAATGTCGCGCAATCCACCCGGGCCTTCTTTAATATTGGGTTCAAGGTTATAAGCGGTATCGTTATAGCGCAAATGACGGCTTTGTTGTTCCTTCAATTTAGCTTCAAAAAACTCGCGAGAAGACCACATTTTGCTAGGGTCAATTGCTTGTTGAAATCGTTCATACAAGTTTGCATCGCCGCAAATGAGACGGGCTTCAATCATATTGGTTATGACCGTAACATCCGTCTTGCCTTGTTCGATACAGTCTTCAATAGTCCGTACGCTATGACCCACTTCGAGGCCAATATCCCATAGAAAAGTGATGAAACATGATAATTCGGTTTCCAGCTGCTTGCCGGGTTGTTGGCTAAGCAGGATCATTAAGTCGATGTCTGATCCTGGCAGTAACTCAGATCGACCATAACCACCGACGGCGACCAGGCTGCATTGACATTGTCCTGAATTACCCATTAAAGTACTAATAAAGCTGTCGAAACAAAAATTCAGTACATGATCGATGACTTCGGATTTTTGACGAACGAGTGTCTGAATTGGCGCGCCTTGGTCAAAGGCTGCAAAAAGTTGCTCATTCGTTCGATTAAGGCCTTCAGTCACTGGTTTTGCAATAATGCCTTGCGGCGTCCTTATTTGTGCCAGGCAGCGATCTATATCGATCACCAGATTGTTCAGGTTATCATTTGACATTTTTCTCGCCACCGTTATAACAGCTTTTCTGGATGCTCAGTGAGCACCTCAAAACCATCCTCTGTTACTAAGTTTGTATGTTCCCATTGGGCCGACAGGCTATGGTCTTTGGTGACAACAGTCCAGTCATCTGGGAGTAATTTAACGTGACGTTTGCCGAGGTTAAGCATTGGCTCAATGGTGAAAATCATTCCAGGCTCTAGTACCAGGCCGGTGTTTGGTTTACCGTAATGCAAAACCTGAGGGTCTTCATGAAACACATTGCCGATACCATGCCCGCAATATTCACGGACGATGCTAAATTTATTTTTTTCGGCGTGGGTTTGAATGGCATGGCCAATATCGCCTAAACGAATGCCGGGTTTAATCATTTCTATACCGAGTTTCATACACTCGTAAGCGACACGAGACAAACGCTCACCCTGAATACTGGGTTTACCCACCATAAACATACGGCTGGTATCGCCGTGATACTTGTCTTTTATTACAGTTATATCTATATTAATTATATCGCCTACCTTAAGTTTCTTTTCAGCAGGGATACCGTGACAGACAACATGATTGACCGAGGTGCAAATTGAGCGTGGAAATCCTCGGTAATTTAGTGGCGCAGGGATACATTGTTGATGGTTGACGATATAGTCATGACAGATGTCATTCAGCTTTTGAGTTGTAACGCCAGGCACTACATAAGGTTCAATCATATGCAATACGTTTGCCCCAAGCCTGCCGGCAACACGCATTTTTTCGATTTCTTCACTGTTTTTGATGGAGACGCCCATAAATTATCACTTGTTTGTTGTTGAGAAAGAGTGATTATGGTATAAAGCGCGCGCTCTCGGCAACCGTCAGAGTAAATTTAATTACACACACGTATCAACACTCGATTATGGGTGCTTGTTTTTTACCAGAGAAACAGGTCGTAATCGCTGGATGCGTGGAGGCTTAACCCCGAGTAGTCATAGTGAATAGCCGACTACTCAAGACAGCTATCTGGAGATAACTATGTCTAACGTCACTATGCGTGAAATGTTGGAAGCGGGCGTGCACTTCGGTCACCAAACTCGTTTCTGGAACCCAAAAATGGCTCCCTTTATTTTTGGCGAGCGTAATAAGATTCATATCATCAACCTCGAAAAAACAATGCCGCTGGCTAAGGATGCGCTTAACTTTTTAGGGAAGGTTGCATCAAATAAAGGCAAAATAATGTTCGTTGGCACCAAGCGCGCTGCCAGTGAATCGATTAAGGCCGAAGCTGAGCGGTGTGGTATGCCTTTCGTCAATCATCGTTGGTTGGGTGGTATGTTGACTAACTTCCGTACGGTTCGCGCTTCGATTAAGCGTTTGAAAGAACTGGAAGAGATGGCTAAGAACGACAACTACGAGAAAATTGGTAAGAAAGAAATTCTTCAATTATCTCGCGAGCAAGAAAAGCTAGAAAAAACATTGGGCGGCATTAAGGATATGAACGGCTTACCCGACGTTCTGTATGTCATTGACGTTGGTTATGAAAACATTGCAATTCAGGAAGCCACTAAGTTAGGTATCCCTGTCGTTGGTATCGTTGATACAAATAACTCGCCTGATGGCATTGATTATATTGTTCCAGGTAACGATGACTCGATGCGCGCGATCAAACTTTATGCCAGAATTGCAGCTGATGCTATTCTAGTGGGTAAAGAGAGCATTGCTGGTGAAATTAAAGCCAGAGAAGTGGCTAAAATGCCTGTTGAAGATGAAGTAGCAGCTGCTGAAGCCGCCGAGTCAGTCGAAGCAGTAGCAGAATCAGCGCCAGTTGAAGAGACAGTAGCAGATGCGCCAGAAGTTGCCGCAGAAGCATCAGTAGCTGAAACAGCACCAAAGAAAGCGGCTGTGAAAAAGGCAGCGACTAAGAAAGCTGCCACTAAAACGGCAGCAGAACCTGCAGCAGAGAAAGCTGAAGGCGAAGAGTAATACCAACCTCATAACCAGGTTCGCTGAAAAGTGAGTCTGGTCATGAGGAATTATCTTCTTAAACATTTGTGCTAAATTTAGTCCGGATGTTTAAAAGGCTTATTAAAAACGAATTGATTGCTTCTCTTGTTCCTAAAGTTTTTATACTGAGGCGAGTTAAGCCAAAACAAATGAGGCATTGAAGTGGCTGTAACAGCATCTTTAGTAAAAGAACTACGCGAGCGAACTGGCTCGGGAATGATGGAATGTAAAAGAGCACTGGTAGAGTGCGACGGTGATATCGAAGCGGCAGTTGAATTAATGCGTAAGTCAGGTGCGGCCAAGGCTGATAAAAAAGCAGGCAGAGTGGCTGCTGATGGAGCCGTTATGGTCTGTGTCGAAGGTAACACTGCCGTTATTCTTGAAATTAACTCAGAAACTGACTTTGTCGCTAAAGATAGTAATTTTCAGGCATTTGCTGACGGCGTTGTAAAAGTAATTTTGAGCAATAAGCCAGAATCTGTCGAAGTCATCGGCGGACTGTCGATTAATGGTTCTCAAACAGTCGAAGAAGCACGTCAGGTGTTAATATCAAAAGTTGGCGAAAATATTCAAATTCGTCGTTTCGAAATTATCGAGTCTGCACAAGGTGTTGCGTCATATTCTCATGGATCACGCATTGGCGTATTA
>OOFU01000176.1_pt1 | contig 10250 bp, 8 predicted proteins | sample 1670361 | NCBI WGS metagenome assembly OOFU01 (sample SAMEA98145418, study PRJEB22522) | marine metagenome | biome: marine biome; feature: marine water body; material: sea ice | place: Arctic Ocean | collected 14-Sep-2015 | depth 1.3 m
TCTAGCGTGTCCAGATGGCGTTGGTGCTTTGTTGTTTTTTCTTCATGCTGACCCTTTTCCTGATGTTGATCGGCGCCATTGCTCAATGCGTGAGCTATTGCCATGGTGAGTGCTGTTTTAACGGATCAGTTTGTTTGATACATGTGTATCCTCGTTTTATTGTGTTCCTTCGACTTAGTCAATCGAACTGAGCCTAAAAAAGTTTATATGCTGGTTTTAAGCAAGGTGCTTATCAACAGTGACACACTTTCACCTCTCAGCGATAATCCGTCAAAAATGATATGACGTTCTCGCCTAGAAATTGTCTGCTTTAAGACCTCATTCCTTGATATTCCAAGAAATTATAGTGAAGTAGCATAGCACAGTATTTAAAAATTACTGAGAATGGGTAATAAACAGCAGTTATCGGTTAACAAGATATGCAAATGCGAAATGGTTTTTTGAGTCATTACTTGCCATTATCATCACTAAATTTTTCATTTAAAAACAATTATTTATAGAAAATTAACATCACTTTCATAAAAAAGTGGGGAGCACCCTGTAAATAATTAATGAAAAATATACTCTGCAGACTCCCTTTGACTATCTTCTTCAATTTGTTATACCTGCCAAACTTGTAACCTCTTAATCAACGAATAATAATGAGTCGCCAAACAAAATCATCAGAATCAATGAAGAACTTCTCCAAGGTTGTCCATGAGACAATTTAAGCCAACTATTGTACTTTTTATAAAATATTCGCACACACCTATTTTCCCTCGTAAATATCACTCAAATACGTTTCCCATTGCATGGTTGTGAGATGGTTGTAAGGTAGTGATGAAATTTATAATAAAATTAAAAGTTCGATGCCAACAAAGCCGCTATCCGTTTACGAATTGAATTGACAGAGTCCTATTTCACCGACCAGTGTGATCTGAACTCATCCCAAGGACTTTTGGTGATACGTTGAGAGTGTCAACAGTAAATTTATCATGCCGAGCCAATCTGATTTTAAAGTGTTAGATTAATCAAGAGAGATCGGTCGATTATGGGTGTATGCAAAATTACTAACAATATTATCGAATGATTTACTCAAGCTGACTTACGGTCTTGTTCTGAGTCTATCTATTATGTTGCTTATTTTTGTGGCAACTTTTATAAAAGCTCGCAAACGTAGTGTGTGATTTGATTCTAAGTATTACACATCGCATTTTGATAACTGACCATGATGTCATCTAGACTAGTGAGGTAGACTGCGAACTTCGTACTACCAAATCGAGTACCCCAAAAAATTTGATATACATCTAACACAACCCGTTTTCCAAAAGCCTCCTGACTCATCATAGTGAGCTAGAACAAGGCACACATTTATTCATAATATATTTTTATTTTATACAATAGAGGACGCTATTTCTGTGCTGCGCACCTAAAAATCCGGCAACCATGTTGCTTGCATTGATGTCTAAACTAACGATCCTGACGAATACAACTGAACGTGAATACACCCTTTTCATACTAAGTTCATACTAAGTTTATCCACTATGTGAGTATCCCTGAACGACGAAGTGCGTCCCTCGAACTGCGATTTATTTTCAATAAAGCGGGTCATGATTGGCGTTTTAATAGCTGTACTTAAACGTTGTCATGAAACTGTAACTAATGTACCTATTCAAATCATTCACGGTCAAACGAAGATATCACCTATGTTGACGCAAACATGGTTTGAAGACACGTAATAGACATTATTGAGACAGTAACTCAACCTGCAGCACATGCTTAAGTTTCAATCTGCACACCCCAAACTAATTCAATAGTACCGGTAGATTAACAAGGCGAAGCTTATGTTTGGGTCACCAGCGTAATATTTGGCTACAATGACAATCCGCAAGTAAGTTGGGCAACAATTTTCAACGAGGATTTTCTGCATTCGGGTGATCTGAAATGTTTAGATGCGCGAGGCCACATTAATGTTATTGGCCTCGTCAAAGAAATAATGATTCACGATGACGATAGTCTGTTTCCAGAAGAAATTGATACAGCCATATTGGAACATGACGTGATTAGTAAAATGGCTGTTTCAGGAAGCACAGATAATAAATACGAAAACAAACCACCTGTTTCGTTTGCAATAGCTCTGACAAAACACTACGAGCAGCCGACCTGAAATTCTTTATTAGACACCGCTTAGCATTTAAAAAAACACCGACCTATTGTCTCAACGTTTATTAATGGTCCCTAAAGGCTAAGGACAGACTAAGAAAAAACCATTTCTGCGCTCATTGAGGAACGTTGGACTAATTTTTTAATTTCGCAACTATATCAATCCCTTTTGCAAGGGTTTAATTAAAATACTCTTATGAGCCCCTAGTAACCATTTGCTGATGTTGAGGTTACTTTCGTAGGACCCGTTCTATCATAAAATCATAACCTAACTTTTAGCTTAAAAGACAGCAATTGAGTTAATTGTTCATTAATTTATGAGAAAAACTAAAGAGGTTCGTTGGCTTCTTTGACTCTTTCTTGACGTTCTTGTTCTTCAGCAAAAGCGGCTTTGATTTCCTCTAATACCGAACCTACGTCAGCGTCATCGTCAGGTAACAAGTAATGCCCTGTTAATGCAGTTTCAGCTGTTAATTCGCCTGCTTCAAACAAAGCCCACATTTCTTCAGCATAATACGTCTTTGTCAGTTCAGGGGCGAACTGGCCATAATATTCACTCATATTACGTACGTCACGCTGCAACATACTAAAGGCATTGTTGTTAGCTGCCGCATCCACCACTTGAGGTAAATCAATGATCACCGGACCGTAATCGTCCACCAGCACATTAAACTCAGATAAGTCACCGTGTATCAAACCCACACATAACATGCGCATTACATAAACCATCACCAAAGCGTGATCTTCAATTGCTTGCTCTGCGGACATAGATACATCGTTAAGTCTGGGTGCTACCTCGCCATTGTCATCTGTGACTAACTCCATAAGTAACACGCCTTCATAACAACCGTAAGGTTCAGGAACTCTTACCCCGGCCTTAGCCAATTTAAATAAAGCGTCTACTTCTGTATTTTGCCACGCATCTTCTTGCTGTTTACGACCAAACTTAGAGCCTTTTTCCATAGCACGGGCACGGCGCGTATTCCTTACTTTACGGCCTTCCTGATATTGCGCAGCCTTTTTAAAACTGCGTTTCATTGCCTCTTTATACACTTTAGCACAACGTACTTCAGTACCGCACTGCACCGCATACACAGTAGCTTCTTTGCCACTCATTAGTTGATAAAGCACTTCATCTATCAGACCATCGTCTGCAAGTGGTTGTAATCTTTTTGGTATCTTCATTAAACCCTAAATCCAACAACACTAAGTGTTGGTTCCATAATAATACTACACATACCGTTATGGTCTGTGTTACTCAACAGCCTATACCTATGATATCAACTTTATTCCTCATAATGATATCTAAGAAACTAACAAATTTTGTGTTAACACTGAAATGACTTCGAAAAAAACATATTCTCAGGCAAAACAAGTATAAATGGCGACACGTATCGATAAAGTCAGAGGTTATTAAAATAAAGGTTAGTGTAAAGTTAAACACGGAATAAAAACCATTGATGCTCAACACACAACATTGATAACTTTCTATCACCATATTTTTAGTTTCACGAAACTAATTTTTGCTTGTGATAACGTTAACCAACAACCAACAGGTGCCTCAAATATTTTGAATCGAGCCGACAGGCAATATGCAAACTGTGATCAAATAGCTTTACAACATCATGTCTTCGCACCTAATGACAATATCATCATCGATTCCGATAAAACAAACAAATCAGGATGCAACAAAAAACAGTGTGTTTTTGAGCCTAATTTACCTGAATTATCAATCTCGTAAAATATCAAAAAAAGAATTGTCATAAGTGGACGACAATTGATGATTCAATAACTGCGCTAAGTGCAGTCCTTTGTACAAAAATATTAAAGGTTTTAAAATGCAGACACTAATGGCAACAGTAATAATGTCAGTTAGCTATTAAAATAAGCACTCTCTTTAAAAGTTCGTCGCTATCTGCAGGGCCATGATGTAACACTAAATCTGACTTCCCGTCTGCATTAAGGTCTTCGGAGGCCGCATTAAATGGGTTTTTAGGTATAGAAATTTTTTGACGCAATGAACGATTAGCGTAGGGTTTCTTCTGATTTGGAGTGGCTAGCAATGCTCGGATCATGTCCTCGCCATCCGAATACACAATATCTTTGACTGCATCGCCATTAATATCAATCATTTTAACCAAAGGCTGACCTCTTGAGCCTGAAGACAGACTAAAGGTAATTTCCACTTCTTGGCTAACCAAGGGTTTTTCGCCAAAAAGATTATTTTCATCCATAGAAAAAATCAACACATCTTGGTCGATACTTCCGGATAACAAAGCGCCCACTATTTGAGAGATACCAATATCAAAAGACAATACCGACACTTCCTTTTTACCATCCATGTCCCTGTCTAAAAATGTTAAGTTAGACAGAGTGTCTTCAGACGTGATGTTGGTACTTGCTTGATCTGAATAGCTCAATTTTCCTTCGGTTAATGCTCCATAAAAAAACTCAAAATCGATAGTCTTATCTAATACACCAGAGCTTTTTGTAAACTGCAAAGCGAAATCCGGGATGCCATCACCATTAAAATCATCAATTGCTCTTACAACTCGATGTTGAATATCACTTTGGTCCATCTCCTGTCCATCTGGACCTTTCATGTCCCACCAATCGACGGCATAAATAGATTTATTAATTTTTATTTTTATAGGAATGGGAGAAAACTGCATGTTTTCGTTTTGTGTGAAAATATTCAGTTGACCTTGCTCTACTGTTACCAAATCTACTTTATTATCTAGGTTCATATCCTGAAAGTAGAGCGCCTGATCGTCGTAACTGACACCACTTTCGTTCATTTCAATGCGTGCCGCAATTGGTAAGCTTTGTGGGTGCCTAGCACCACAACAACCGGACATCCATAAATTAAGTTGTTCAAAGTTCGGCAGTATAATGTCATCAAGACCATCGTTATTTACATCTTGAATAAAATCCATCTTCCTGAACGAATCTGCCTTATCGCCAACATACATTGATGAAACTGACTCTGCCTTCACCCAAGCTGCTTGATGTGATAAGTGGGCCGGTACATAACGATGCACCTCTGCTTTGTCTAAAAGGTACAAACGCTGCAAGCCGTCTTGTTGAGGTTCGCCCACATCATAGGCAAAAACATTGTCTGCAATATTGATCTTGTCCTGCTCAATGAAGGTATTGTTTTGTGTATCAAATAAATAAATAGCTAGAATACGCTGTTGTTTGTCATCAATACCGACCACCAATAATTCTGTTCCGGCTTGTGGTAAGACGTCAGCAACTAATATCGGTTGATTAACATTAAAACTAAGTTCAATCTGGTGTGGTGTAAAAATATCTGTGTATTTGGCATATGCTGGTAATGTCAGAAGTACCAGACTTGCCAGTCCTAGTCTCGTAATGGCATGAATTTTTGGCAAATTCATGCCATAAAAAAAGTTAGCTATCAAGTAACTCAACTCCAAATAAATTTATAATACACACTATACATTAGCAAAATAAATCATGCTAAAAACATAAAAAATGTAAGGACTTACGTCCTGCTGTTTCATCAGTCTTAATAGCGTAGACTAAATGGCTACGTGATTCATAGCGGTATATAAAAAACCGCGATATTTGATCAATCAGGAGTTAATAAAAGTGGTTAAACGTTTTGTGTTAATAAGTAGTTTGCTGACAGTCTTGGCATCACCCTTGGGTTGGTCACAGACGCAGTCTCATCCTTTCGAAGCATTGCGCGGTCTCGAACGCTTTAACAAGTCAAACTCTCTATCTTTAAATGGCACTAATCAAAAAATCGATACGGTGTTATCAATTAAAGGTGTGAAAATCGGCGATAACGTTTTGCAACAAGCAATAGACCTTGATGCTAAAGGTGGTCGGTTGGGAAATATTCGGGGAGGAACTGTAAGTGACAAAATTAAATTTAGTTTTTACCAACCTTATGAAAATACCCGCTTGGAGCAAAAAGTAGAGCTGTACTTCGATAAACACAACGGTTTTATTCAACAAGCTACAGGTACTTATTACTTGCAAGACGCCTATATGAGTATAACCCCAATACGCGAACAAACATTTATTGCAGCCGTCGAAAAATTTGGCCCCCCCTTAACTATGCAACAAGCTTATGATTTAAGCGATGAAAACAACGATGACATACCATTAGACAAGTTTATTAATGATCTACAAGGCAAAAGCCAGTTGCATCCTTTAGGACTCGAGTATCTTCAAAAGCGTAATATTTCTAGAAGTTCAAAGTGGGTCAAAGGTACAGAAGATTATGCTTTAATGCATAGCGGATTTGACCGCTGTTATTTGTGGCAAACTAATTCATTTAGTCAAATAATGACTTTTTGTTACTTTGATGAAGCTGGGGCCAACCCAGATAGTAGAGGAGTAGAATTTGATTTACACAACTTTCCGGTTAACCAAAAGATAATAGAATTAGGTAATCCACACAAAAAACTAGATATATCTTTGTAACAAAATCATTAAGCCTTGATTTGGCATAACCTATAAACAAATACTGGCTGCGGTAAAGCTCAATTCACGTAATAATAGGTTCATATTAACAACCCCTATTTAGGACACAACAATGACAATCACACGTAATGGACACCGATATATCGATGTCGAAAGTGGCAAAACTCTTGATGTATGGTTTCCTCGCAGCAATAAAAAAATTGAGCGTCACTGCTTAGCCAGTAAAGTCGGTTTAATTAAGGGCGAATTTGTCGAAATTAGCTTAGATATAGATGTAACACCACAATCTGCTGAAGATGCTTATTTACGTCTTCATTTGTTATCAGAATGTGCTGTTAAACCTAACGGCATTAATCTTGAGGGTGTGTTTGGTTTATTAACGAATGTAGCTTGGACATCTGCAGGTCCTGTTTTACCCAACAAAGTCGAAGAATTAAGAGAGTTGATTGCCACTGAAGCTCACCACTTAGCCGTGACTTCTATTGATAAGTTTCCAAGAATGGTTGATTACGTTATTCCAGAAGGGGTGCGTATTGGCGACGCTGATCGAGTTCGCATGGGTGCACACCTTGCATCTGGTACAACGGTAATGCACGAAGGTTTTGTTAACTTTAATGCCGGTACGTTAGGTAGCTCAATGATTGAAGGTCGCATATCACAAGGTGTCGTAGTGGGTGATGGCTCTGACATAGGTGGTGGAGCCTCTACTATGGGCACTTTATCTGGTGGCGGTAAAACCATTAATGCTATCGGCAAAAATAGTATGGTAGGTGCTAACGCTGGCGTGGGTATTTCTTTAGGTGACGATTGTATTGTTGAAGCTGGACTGTATGTTACAGCTGGTACTAAAGTCACCACGCCAGATGGCGAAGTCGTCGCTGCTCGTCAATTATCAGGCATGAACGGGTTATTATTTCGACGCAATAGCCAATCAGGAAAGGTTGAAGCAGTTGTCGCTGATTCAACGAAATGGGGCGGTTTGAACTCTAGCTTGCATAACAACGACTAATTTTATTAAGCAACCCAAAACTTGGGTTGCTTAATAACCTTTTAAACCAACAAAAAAACTCGTTGATAAACTTAATCTTGATTAACGTTTACCCAATCCTATAGAGTGCCTATTACCGCTAAATAAACAAGTAGGCAACCCATCATTCCAGTTTACACTGGTCAGCTCATTAACAATTCTTCGAAGTCGTTGCTGCACGATAAACTTAGCCGTCATTACTACTATCTCAAGCAAAACAGATATCACGATATCAGTCAGGTGATGATGACACCAAGCGAAAATAACTAATGCCACCACTGATCATACTTTAAATAAGTAATGTAATTAATTAAGACTGAAAATGTAAACAATGTGTCAGCGTGTTTCCCATTGTTTAGATCGTGGATAGCGTTTATTATTTAGATATTCAAGGATCAATAATTTGTTAAAACATAATGCGTAATCTAGTCCTAATTATTTTTATATCTATGTTTTTAAATTCTTGTTCAAAGAAGGGTAGCGAAGACTTTATTGGCACGACCGTTATGATATGTAGTGATAAAAAGAATAAAGAAATATGTGACTTAACACATGATGGCGCTATGTGCAGCATACAAAGGTCTAGCTCTATTACCTCACTTGTTATCCAAAAAAGAAACAAAAGCGTGGAAAATGGTTATGCTGCCCTTAAAGCCCTTGATGATTACAAGGTATGCCTTGAAAATGCTGTTTTAGCGAAAAGTGTAAAGCGTAAATCTGATGAGGTATCTCGTTTTTACTCTATAGCCAATATAGGTGACTACCAAAATAAAATAGTCAAAGAAACAAAAGGGGTAAGACCTGAGATCAATTTATGGTTGTATAGGAAGACTAGTAATAATGATTATTGGGAATCCATGGTTAATGGTGTGACGATGACAGAAAACGTACATAAAGATGTTTACTTTGCTATGTTGGCTGAAGCCTCGACTCGCAGTATGGGTGAGGCCAAAGAAATTGCTGATTTACAACTTAATCGTACTATATTTTTAAATGAGCTCAGTCCAGAAATCTTTGAGTTTTATATACGATATTACTTAAAAAACGAAAATAATTTCAAAGCGGCTGTTTGGTATGGCTTATATGCAGAATATATAGATAATGATCCTGGCATAAATACTCAATATTTTAAACTGCACAAAAGAATGAAAGATTCAAACTTAGATGATGCACAAAAACTCGTCGACAGTATTATATTTGACACAGATTGGATAGGCGTAAAGGTTAAGGATTTTGAAGAACAGCTTTGAACCGTTAATCAATGATTAAAATCGCAGTCATTGCTTTCAGACACCGTTTAATAATAAAGGCATTTATAATAGCGCCTTCAGGGTCACTAAGTTCATTTTTATTTTGGCGCACTGCATATCTTGTTCTGCCTTTTAAGCCTTAGTAAATAAATATTAGTACTGACCAATCAAATTTCGTTTTTTAGCTTGTTTTTCAAATGCCTTAAACATATAAATCCCACCCGTTAGGTAAACCAATGAATTGGCGATCACAATCAGCACGTAATCCAATCTTAAAGCATTTTGATCTAACACTACATCTCGAGCCAGCGATGCCCCAGAAACAAAGGGTAAGAACGTAAAAGCATTCAAGGGTAAACCGTCTAAGGCGACAAGACCCATTAACGCCAAAGTCAGCATTGCACCTACCGTTTCAACCCGTTTAAATAGCAAAGCCAAACCACTGATCATCAATCCAAATCCCACCAACGAAGGCGCCGCCAACAACAAAATTCCATAAAAATAGCCAAAATTGATAGTTAACCAGTTTCCCGTAATCGCCATTACGACATAGGCAATCACTGTTAAGAACACAAGACCAACGATACTGTCTGATAACGAGCGATATAACATCAAACCGATAAATCCATTGGGGCACAAAAACAATTGTTCGAGGTAACCTTTTTGAGTATCTTCAACCACACTTTTTGTGATTGAGCCGTAAGCACCTGCTGCAAATGTCCAAAGTAAATAACCAAACAATAATCCATCTAAAGATTGGCCGTCGCCTTGTTCCAGCACAAAACTTTTGATGCCATAAAAAAGCCCTAAGAAGACACCAGTGATAAAAATTAATCCACTTAGTGTTTCAAACCAGTATTGGCGCATTTCGTAGCACTGTAACCGCATTTCATTAACGAATAGGTGGGTGTTCATTTCACGTCCTTTTGTTGCACTAAGGTCTGATAGGCTTTTTCCATTGATAAACTATCAATTTGTAGCTGTAGCGGCTGAATATTATGTTCGTGCAAGTAGTGCAGCATCACCAAACTTTGCTCAGGGGATCCATAATTCACTTTGATGGTTTGCTGATCTAGTTGCAGATCAAAGCGACCAGCCCAGAGGTTATTCAATATAGACAGCTCTATTGGCTGTTTGAGCTCGATAGTAAGTTCATACTTAAACAAGCGTGCTTTAAGAGTATCTAGTGAGCCTTCAAACAATAACTTTCCGTGATCTAACACTACCACTCGGTCACAAATTTTGTCGATAAAGCCTAGGTCGTGACTGGTCACTAAAAACCCCTGCTCTGCAACCTCCACTCGATCTTTGATGATACGCTGCAGATCGTTAACCGTATTAAAATCCAAGCCAAGAGTGGGTTCGTCTAACAA
>OOFU01000179.1_pt1 | contig 10135 bp, 9 predicted proteins | sample 1670361 | NCBI WGS metagenome assembly OOFU01 (sample SAMEA98145418, study PRJEB22522) | marine metagenome | biome: marine biome; feature: marine water body; material: sea ice | place: Arctic Ocean | collected 14-Sep-2015 | depth 1.3 m
TTTATTACCCAGGTACTTAGCAAGCGCGGGCTTTCTTGCTTTGAACGCTTCCTCAATGCGCAACCAAGTCACCTTACTAGGATCAGCGTGACGACTGAGAAAGTACTTCACAGGCTGATTGCATTCATTGGGTTGAGACTACCCACGTAACCAAATCTTTTGAATATCCTGTTCGATGTTCTCCAATTTTCCAAGTTTTAATCGTGCTTGAAATGCAATGCATTTCAATCGTGTATAGTTTCGATTATCGAAAAATTGTAAGTAATTTTCCCAATCCTGACGAGCCGCTAATACTGATAACCACTTTCCTCGAAATGCGAACGCGAAGGGGTAATCTTTATACTCGTCGAGAAAAGATTTAACCTCACTAGCTTTGGCCTGTTGAAGCCTTTTTACAAAATGGTCATATTTGAGATAAGGCGCTACTGGATAATCTTCTAACTGCGTTAATAAATCAGCAAATTGGTTCATCTTATTATTGCTAAGAGCAGTTGAAGCGTCTTTAAATAATTCGCGCTGAAATTCGATATTGGCTTGAATCTGGCTAGTAACGAATAAGGCGAAAAACAGCACTAGGTATCGAAAAATGCCTAGAGAGTAACGGGGAACTGATAATTTTCTATTCAATTTATAGTTAAATTTCATATTGTTATGTAAGATTCTAGAAGTAATACATGAGATTTGCAAGCAAGTAGTGCGATGGTTTATGGAATGCGACTTGCCTCCAAAACTTGAGCAAAAACCTGGCTACTTAAAGCATTCATTCTTTTAATATTTTCTTGAGGAAGATCAGCGATCGTGGGGAAATTTTCAATCGCTAACTCAATACTCGACTCACGAAGAATTTGGAAAATGGGATAAGGCGAGCGGTTCGTCCAGTTCTCTCGATCATCAATTTGGGTATCAGCAAATTGGTACATAGGATGAAAGCTAGCGACTTGAAAAACGCCAGACCAGCCATACTGCTCGAGCATATCATCGATAGCGTCCAACGTTTGATTGAAAGATTCAAAATCAAACAGCTGTTGAGGAACGATTACCAGTGTTGTTTCTATCTCAGGCGTGTCATCTAACCGTTTGAACTCTTCATGCAGTTGTAGCATAAGAGCCTCTGCATTCTCAGTGTCCGAAACGGTATAGCTGATTTTATCGGCGTCGAAGACGCTTTTTGCAAAGGGACAAAGCTGTAGCCCAATGACAGTGTGCTTCAGCCAATTCTTGACCGAAGAAATGATAGGTGTTCTATCTGACATGCGGGTTAACCTTAATTAATATGGCTTAATAAACAGATGAGCTAGATTGTACTTCACTATTAGATTCGAGTGTCAATATCTGGCTTACATAATGATTCTGATATGATTTTTTGTCTTAATTTACGATCAACTCAAACAGCAGCAAGAAATAATAAGAGAATATTTAAACCAAAAACTCTAAAGTCGCAGACTGAAGCTGGATTAAAAATGGCGCTTGAAAATTACAAATAGACGAAGATGTTCATCGTTTTTTAGCTAACGATGTCGAAGGCTTAATCTTGTCTCAGTCGACTCTCATTTAATTGCAGCCATTGCAGAGCAATAATAGTTGCGGAAGATTTAATAATGCCATCGGCTAACCACTGATAAGCGGTATCAACATCAACAACTTCGACTCGAATATCTTCATTTTCTTCGGCTAGTCCATGTATGCCGCCAATGCCATTGCTATCGACTATGCCACAAAATAAAGTGCACTCTTCTGTCGTGCCGCCTGGACTAACATAATAACGACATATTTTTTCTAACTCTGTTATTTCACAGTTGGCCTCTTCCCTGCTTTCCCGAATAGCAACATCTTCTACTGTTTCACCTTGATCAATCACTCCAGCGACACATTCCACTAACCAAGGCGACGTTTCATCATGAATGGCACCAGCTCTAAATTGCTCTATTAAAACGACTTTTCTGAGCTTGGGGTCATAGGGTAATAAGGCAACAACTGACCCGCGTTCGAATATTTCTCGGGTGAATATGTTGCTAGTACCGCCTCCAAACAACTCATGTGAAACAGCATATTCCTCCAACCGAAAGTATTTTTTGAATAATAGTTCGTGATTTTCGAGATGCCATTGATAATTCATAGTTTTACCCCCTATATTAGGTGTTCTGAGAATTTTCTAGGATTTGAATAACTTGTTGTAAGTCATGTTCGGTATCCACCCCAGGCCCCGGCAATTCTGTGGCTAGCTCAGTGTGAATGGTGTAGCCATGCCAAAGCGTTCTTAGTTGTTCTAGTTTTTCTCGTGTTTCAAGTTCGCAGACTGATAGTTTTGTGAATGTTTTGAGGAAACCAACTCGGTAAGCGTAAATGCCAATGTGTCCGCAGAATTGTTGCGTTTTTTTATCACGGTCAAATGGAATCAGAGACCGACTGAAGTAATTGGTGATGCCGCGGCTATCATGCACCAGCTTAACTTGGTTTGGGTCGAGTGCCCGTCTATGGTCAATTATCTTATGCAAGGTAGCCATATCGCAATTCGATTGCGCTAGGTTTGAGGCTACCTGTGTCATATTAACGGCAGGCATTAATGGCTCATCGCCTTGTAAATTGACAAGAATTAGATCATCGCTCCAATTCCTCGTTTGAGCGACCTCAACTAATCGATCCGACCCTGTTTGGTGTTGGTCACTGGTCATACAAACATCACCACCAAAATCGATGACGCAATCAGCTATTCTTCGATCGTCGGTTGCCACTACCACACTTTGCGCTTCGCTGAGAATAGCGGCTTCATAAACCCATTGAATCATCGGTTTATTTAAAATAGTCCGGAGCGGTTTTCCTTCCAAACGGGTGGAAGCAAATCGTGCTGGAATGACGACATTAAATTCTGGCAACATATGGCTAAACTGACCTAGTTATTGATCTAAAGTTACTAATCTAAGTTTTTGAACTAACTTAGTGGCATAATTTACTGACCAAGGGTGCCTCTAAAAATAATGCTTTTTTCGCTAGTGCAAGAAAGCACCGCGAAGGAAACCGGAGTGTACGATAGTACATGAGGATTCGAGCACGGAACTGCCGCCGCAATTGCGGAAAAAGTGCATTTTTAGAGGTGCACTTATATGTGTTCAAGTTCTTCGCTGCTGAGCTCACGTGCTTCTTCAGGCAACATGACCGGAATCCCGTCTCTGATCGGGTAAGCCAGGCGCGAGGTTCTTGATAATAGCTCTTGTGCTTTTTTATCATAAACCAACGGTCCTTTAGAAATGGGGTCGACAAGAATGTCTAATAAGTGCTTATCCATGATGTTTAGTCTCAAGTAACTGTAATATCTTGCTTTCAAGATCAGTAGAAAAATCAATGCTCAATGGTACTACCCAGATATTGTCGTTGACGACACCTTTGAGCTTTACGGCATCTTTGTGAGTAACCAAAATAGGCAACTCTGGCTTAAGTTCGAGGTTACTTGGTGTGAAGACATGATGATCTGGGAATTCATGAGAAATCGGATCGATACCCACCTGTACAAGACTGGCAAAAAATATTTCAGGAAAACCAATACCGGCCAGCGCATGAACTTGTTGCCCTTTGAACTGAGTAATATGAACCTTGTTCGATGGATCATTTAAGTTCCAGACTTCATGCAAAGATTCAACTATCTGATTACCATCGCGATTAATGATGATATCAGCTTTATCTAAGCGGCTGCGTGATTCTCTGAGTGGGCCAGCTGGAATCATTAAACCATTACCGAAGGCGACTAATCGACATACTGCAATTTCGATGTCACGTTTCATTCCATAATGCTGCAGACCATCATCTGATAAAATGATATTAATGTCGGGGAATTGCGCTAAAATTCGTTTCGACGACTCGATACGATTTGAGCCAACACCAACCGGACACTGGCAGATTTCGGAAATCATATTGGCTTCGTCACCGGCCCCAATATTTATTAGACCATCACTTAATATCTGTACTTTATTTTCGTTGCCACTTTTGTATCCTCGAGTCACGATAGCGGGGTGATACCCCTTGCTTTTTAGCAATTGAAATAAAGCAATGACGACCGGTGTTTTACCATTACCACCGAGTGTAACGTTACCAACGACAATGGTGGTGACTGGTAGTCGAGTAGATCGTAATAAACCGATGTGATAGCACAGTCGTCTGATGCGAGACAACAGATAATAGAGCAAGGACAAGGGCATAAGAGATATCGAAAGTGGATTCATAGACCATAACCACCAACCTTGACGTTTATGGGTTGAAGCCATCATCCAGTGGCTCATAACTGACTTGTCCAGAGTAATTGGCTGATCTGTTGGTTGATTGGTAATGTTCGTTTGCTTTGTCACACTGGTATCGACATCCCGAAATTGCATGGAATGCAACTTAGCATAGGTACCGTTTGATTCTAGCAAACTCTTATGATCACCCTGCTCTAACAACTTACCTTGATCAAGCACCAAGATTCTATCCGCATGTTCGATGGTTGATAAACGATGCGCAATGACCAGCGTGGTGCGATTCGTCATTAAGGTTTCAACCGCGTTCTGAATGTTACGTTCTGATTCGGTATCTAGCGCCGAGGTTGCTTCATCCAGTATTAATATTGGCGCATCTTTTAGTAACGCACGGGCGATCGCAATACGTTGGCGCTGTCCTCCGGATAGTAGTACGCCTCGTTCACCGACCTCGGTGTCTAGCTCTTCAGGCAGTGCCTCGATGAACTCCCAGGCATAGGCTTGTTTGGCGGCGTCGATGATTTCTTCATCACTGACAGCATCGGACAGGCCGTAGGCAATGTTATTACGAATCGTGTCGTTGAATAGACGAACGTCCTGCCCCACGTAAGCGATCTGTCGACGTAGATCTTTTAGTTGGTAATTTTGTATTCGATCACCATCAAGCAGGATCTCTCCAGCATCAAGTTCATATAATCGTGGAATCAGGTTGACTAAGCTCGATTTACCACTACCTGATCGACCAACAATGGCAATCGTCTGGTTTGGCTTCACTTTGAAACTAATATTGTCGAGTACCAGTTCATTATTATTGTGATATTTGAGTGCAATGTTATTGAATGACAGCTCGCCTTTAGCTAGTTTTAAGCTCATTTTTCCACTGTCTTCTTCACTCTCGGATGCAGTGAAGGCGAAGATACTTTCACCAGCTGCGATACCTTCCTGAATGCTAGCATTAATCGCCGACAGTTGGCGCATGGGAGCTAGTACCATCGTCATCCCAATGATAAACGAAACAAAATCACCGGTAGTGATGACGCCGCGCATCGATTCCGAAGTGGCAAATGCAACGATCGCAGCAAAAGCAATCGACACAATAAATTGGATGAGCGGTACACTAATCGCTTTTGCTACCGACAGCTTCAAATGTAGTTTGAGATTGCTTTGATTTATTTTAGCAAACTTTTCACGTTCGAAATCATCGCCACCAAAAATTTTAACAATTCGATTGGAGTCAATCACTTCCTGAGCGACTTGCGATACATCGCCCATCGACGATTGAATGCTCCTGCTCAGACTGCGGAATCGTCCGGTTAGTTTGACCACTATCAGAAATATGATCGGGCCGGCTAGCAAAAACACGCAGGTTAACTGCCAGTTAAGCCAAAACATATAACCGAGTAAAACAATGATACGTAGACTGTCTTGTATAAAAGAAGTCAGCGACGTTGAAACAGATGTGGCGACTCTTTCCACATCGAACGAAAAACGAGTCAGAATAGCACCCGAAGATGACTGATCATACTCAGCACTAGTCATCGTGATGAGTTTATCGAACATGGTTTGACGCAATGAATTAATGACGTTACGGCCGATGTAATCCATGCAATAGGTTCGTATGAAGATAGCAAACATACGCACTAAAAAGATCAAAATGATGGCAATAGGAATCATTTTGATAATAAACGGATCACCTCCTATAAAACCCTCATCCAGCATTGGCTTCATAATGTAGGCAAATGCGGCTTCTGTGCCAGCAAACACGATCATGCCTATAACAGCCATCCCAAAATAGGCTTTGTGCTCGAAAGCCAAGGTTATCAGAGCCCGATAAGCTTTAACGCCAGTTGGTTTCTTGTCAGTTGAGGCTGGGTCAGTCGCAGATTTTGTCAATAGGATTTACTCGATTAGTCTTGTAGTAGCGATTGAAACGTGGCTGAAACCAAGCTTACCAACAACATCCATCGCAGTTACCAACGATTGGACAGGCGAGGCAGCATCAGACTGAATAACAATTGGCCTATCCACACCATTCATCACTCGCTTTAACGCGAAGGATAAAGCATCACTTTTATTGCTGCTAATTTCACGCGCATTAAGAAAAAAATGTCCGCGCGCATCAATCGTCAGGTTAAGCGGTTGTTTAACCTTCGCCGTTTGACTATCGCTAGCCTTTGGCAACTGAATTTTTAATTGTGATGTTGTGTCAAAAGTGGTTGATACCATAAAGAAAATCAACAGTAAAAACACTACGTCGATCAACGGTGTCAGATTAATGTCAACATCTTCAACTTTAGATCGGTCGTTAAATTTCATGCTTTGGTTAGTTTTGGCTTTGTATTATTGTTAAGTAAAACATCACCGTGTAAAAATTCAACTAGCTTCATTGCCTCCGCTTCCATGCCCATCACCAGATCATCAATTTTGCGTTTCAGATGTCGATGAAAGATAAGACAAGGAATGGCAATCGTCAGACCGGCGGCTGTTGTAATTAATGCTTCGGATATTCCACCGGCTAACTGGCCAGGATCTCCAACACCAGCGGTTGTGATCGCAGTGAAAACTTTAATCATACCAATCACAGTTCCCAACAAGCCAAGCAATGGCGTGATAGTAGCAATGGTGCCCAGTGTGTTCATAAAACGTTCCATTTCGTGGACTACAAACCGACCATTTTCCTGGATGCTTTGACGAACCAGATCACGAGATAAATGACGGTTTGATAGCCCAGCTGCCAACACTTTACCAAGGGGTGAGCCTTTCTCAATCTCTTGGATGTGCTTATCAGTGAGTGCTTTGTTCTCTAACAATATCCAGATACCTCTCACCAACTTTACTGGAATTACTTTTTTCTGCCGCAATGTCCATAACCGCTCTGCGATTATTGCAACAGCAATCACCGAACAAAGCAATATTGGAACCATTAGCCAACCACCTGCTTGAACCAGTTCTAACACACACACCACCATAGTTTTGAATGCGTAGTATGATACTTTAATCAGCCCGAAAATGAGCAGTTTTTTGCCGCTGAGCCAGTGCTTTAAATCGAGAACAATGGCATTGTCCTATTTTTGGTGCTAGTGCCAAAATCTAGGGTGGCGTATACGTTCGCTCTCTATCAAAAAGTTATTTGAGCCACTATAAAAAGTCACGGCTCCATGTTTGTCTGTTCGAAATATGCCGCTTTGAATCGCTTTGTAACGAGAAATTACCTCGGGCTTGGGGAAGTTCCAACGATTATTTTTACCGACAGTAAATATGACAGCCTTTGGCAATACCTTGTCAATAAAGTCAACCGTTGATGAGGATGAACTTCCATGATGGGGTGCAACTAACAGGTCAGATTTTAGATATTCTGGATTGACACTGACTAACCAGTTCTCCCTTTCTGCTTCAATATCACCCGTTAACAAAACGGAATGCTTGCCCTGTATTTTGAGTACACACGAACGATTATTGGTATCGTCCATTAGTGCAATAGCAGGGTCTTCTTTGGGAAAAGCAAGAAATTGAAAATCAACACCATCCCAACGCCAGGGCAATAACTCATGACAAGGCTGGATGGGCTGGTCAAGATTAAATCGTTTTTGTAGTTGTCTCGGTGTACCCGAAATCAAGGTTGCAGAATCAAAGTTAGATCTAAACGTATAAAACCCACCGCTGTGGTCTTGATCAACATGGCTAATGACCATTAAATCGGGTGTCAGAATATTATGACGCTTAAGATAGGGTTTAACCACCCAGCTACCGGCACTAAATCCGTGGTTATTACCGGGTCCAAAATCATAGATCATACTGTGATGTTTGGTTCTAACGATGACAGAGGTACCCATTCCAACATCAAGTACCACCATTTCATAGCTACCGTATTCAAGTTTTTCTGGTCGCCATATAAAAGGCAGAAGTACCAACATCAAGGCGATTTTTTTATACGGAATACCGCGAGGCATTATTAGTATGGCAAGACCCACTAATGATAAAATGAGCAAGGGCATCGGAATATAGCCAATGCTAATGGCAGCTAATCCAGATTCTAGCAACCACTCCAAATACCTCATTAAAAAAGTCAGGCCCCGATCACAAACAATTAGTATCCAATCAGTGTATGGCAAATTAACCGCGGCACAAAAACTGGCGAATAATGCCAATGGAAGCAGTACAAAACTAACAGCCGGTATTGCGATCACATTGGCTAAGTACCCTGCAACATTAACTTGTCCAAAAAGCACGATGCCCAATGGAATAAACATCAGTGTGAAAATCCCCTGGACCAATAACAGCTTCACTAGCCAACTTTTTTGTTTATTTATCTCCTCATCACGATGTTTATCTAATTGTTGATTATTTAGAAGATACTGTGCTAATCCGATAATTAATAGCGCACCGATGCTTAACCACAAAGAGGTTGAACCAACGGCCAGTGGATCTATTATCAGAATGAGTACGACCGCCGTAGCGATAGTATTGAGCAGATTATTTGACAGACGATATTTAAGTGCAAAAAAAATAACGCCCAACATGATGAGGGCACGAACAGTAGGAATACTAAAGCCAGCCAGTGCAGCGTAACTTAAACCGGCAGTGAATGATAAAACAGCTGAAAACTCTAAACGGTTATAACGATAGCGGAAAAAATAAACTCGCCACAGCCATCTGCCGAGCAGGTAAAACAATCCCGATATCAAGCCAATATGTAAACCTGAAATAGCCAGTAAATGGGCTGTTCCAGAATCTCTCAGTATCTTTTTTTGCGATAACTGAATATCACCACGATGGCCGATCGTGAGTGCTTTAATCAACCCCCGATTGTCGCAAGACTCACATTTTTGATCGATTGATTGTGCCACTTTGGATCGTAATTGATTAATGTTCCACCAGGCGGGCTGATCCAATAATAGATTTTCACTTGATTTTTTAATATAGCCTGTAGCGCCAATGCCTTTAACTAAAAGCCAACGCTCGTAATCAAATCCAGCTGGATTATGGAATCCATTGGGCCGTCTGAGCTTGGCTCTAAACTGCCAGCGTTGGCCAACAAGTGGTAACTGATTGCTACGATACCAACTCAATCTGACCTTGCTCGGAAGCCGTTGACTGTAGCCTTCGATAAAGTCAGGCTTGACTAAAAACTGGACTGAGCGTGATTTAATTTTGGGAATATCAACAATAACGCCAGACAACATCACCACTTGGTTATCAAGCCTGACATCAAGCTTTAGATTCACGGCAAACTGAAAGTAAAGTCCGGCCCAGAGGTAGGCTGAAAGAATAATTAAAATGAAACGATATTTAGGCAATAAAACGGAAAATGCCAAGGCTATTGGTAAGTAGGATGCCCAGTAGGAATCGGGTAATTCAGTACTGAAAAGTGCAAACAATAAACCAGCAGTGATCGCTATTGCGTTGGTAATCATGTCATCCGTGACTGTCCTTGAAGCTAATTCCAGATAGCTATTGTTAACGCTTTACACACTAGGCGATTTACACAGATAATACAAATAAGATGCCGAAATACCTATTCAAAAAATACCTACCTCACCCTGACATAATCATTAAAAATCGTTGGATTAAATTGCTTGGCCCAAGATTGCAAGCGCCGGGATTGTGGCATATTAATCGCAAATCCTGTTCGAGCGGCATTGCCGTAGGTATATTTTGCGCTTTTATTCCAATGCCATTTCAAATGCTGCTGGCAGCTATCGGTGCGATATTGTTTAGAAGTAATATTTTGGTTGCTGTACCAATGGTCTGGATTAGCAATCCACTCACGATAGCCCCCATTTTTTACTTTTGCTATTGGGTAGGAACAGGGATACTCGGTTCTAAAATTGGGGGATTTGACTTCGAATTATCATTCAATTGGCTATTGACTGGGTTACTGGATATTTGGCAACCTTTTCTACCTGTTT
>OOFU01000182.1_pt1 | contig 10103 bp, 7 predicted proteins | sample 1670361 | NCBI WGS metagenome assembly OOFU01 (sample SAMEA98145418, study PRJEB22522) | marine metagenome | biome: marine biome; feature: marine water body; material: sea ice | place: Arctic Ocean | collected 14-Sep-2015 | depth 1.3 m
CTACGCGACCGTTTCAGGTGCGTTTAAGTGGACGTGACGGTGAGAGAGGGCAAGGGAGTGTTGATAGTGGTAGGGAGGTAGTTGCTGGTGGTGATTGGATAGGAACGTATGTTATTGCGCGTGGCGATAGTGCTGATAAGGCGTGGAGACCTGTCAATTGGGATACAGCTGGGACACTAGGGCCACCTGTCAATTGCGCTAAAGTCGATATTGAGCTACTCACTTTTTCAGACGACGGCAACACCTATGCGGTTACTAACCTGCTTAGCCCGACAGACAATGATGGGACGCAGTCCGTGTTTATTCCCAATATGAATAACTCTAAGGCCCGGTTTTCGGTCGCCTGTAGTAATAATATTTTTTATGATATTTCAAACAATGATCAAAATATTACGGGCGGTGATTCGGCTTTTCCAACCACCGGTAATTCAATGCATATTGCCAACACCGCTAATTTTACCACCATTACAACGGTAGCTGGTTCTTCAACAACGGGCGGAGGGGGCCTTACCGACGCAGCGTTGTTAACATTTTTGTTAAGCTTATTAATTTGGGGGTGTTGGTTGCGGACTGGTAAAGACGCAGTATTTTCGAACTTAAATTAGCTTCCTGATAGAGTGGCACCAAAAAACATTAAATTCGTGTTTTTTATTTCAATAAAATGCTTTTTCGCTTTATAACGACTTTAGATTTTACACTGCGTTTTGATAATGGCGTTGTACTTCAAAGCATAGCTGCGTGCTTTTTGCATTAATCTTAAATGCTCGTCACTTCGTACCACGTCAGAAATACCTTCGATTAGCTGAACGCCACACTTAGTTTCATATTTGAGAATTCTATTCGCCTCAACACCTGGAATACTGACACTGCGAGTTGCCATTCCAAGCAAACGAAGATCGCCAGTTTTAATAGCCTGCTGTGCGTCAGCCTGTGGGTCAGCAGCATCTAGCCATTGCAACTTTTGAGTATTAGGATCGAGTTCTTTTGAATCAGTAGCGCAGGCAGTTATAGCGAATACAAGTACAGCTATAATTAAGGATAATTTCATAGTTATCTAAATTTGTTAAGCTCATTTTATAGAATAGTGACATAAAAAAGGTGCTCTGTAACCCAAATGATGGCAATCAAATTAAGGCTGAAAAAGGGTTTAATCAATAAACACCAAGCTCAAGTATGGCGAATAGGTGATGATTAACACAGAAACTAGCCGGATCAAAAGCAAGGGATGGTTACTTTATAAAGCGGCATAAGGATCTTTTCGAAACGATAGCTGCTGATAAAAGGGTTCAAGCCAACGGGTGTTGTACTGTATAAATTCAAATAAACAATTAGGCACATCAGCGTCATTTAGATTGCTATTCAAAGCCAATGAAACGGCAATAATAGTCGTAATACGACCCATCATTTTCATTGAGTTGGATATGATTTAGCCATTACAGGCGGACTTAGTTCATGGAATAGAAATGAGGTTGCCACTAAAAATACAGCTACTCAAATGAAGGGTGCTCCGAATAAGTAATACGATCACTATTGTCATAAGGCACTTAAATCAGTACCTTCGACAAGTAGGATTATATTATTATGATCGGGCCAATTAAGCCATGGTCTAATAAATCACAGGTTTTTTGGTTTATTTAGTGTGGAAATAAAGCTTTTATTTCGTCGAGAGAACTGGGGTCGTCTATTGTTGAGGGCAGCGGGTAAGGTTCGCCATCGGCAATACATCGGATTGTTTTTCGGAGTATTTTTCCAGAGCGCGTTTTAGGCAATCGATTAACCACATAAGCTTCTTTAAAAGCAGCGACAGCACCGATTTCATGCCTGACTAATTGTATTAATTCCTCAATGATAAGGTTTTGATCACTGTCACTATCCGATGTGTTTTTAAGCACCACAAAACCCGCTGGCATCTGACCTTTTAGCTCATCTTTTCGTCCAACCACTGCGCACTCGGCAACGGCAGGGTGCTTACCTACAATTTCTTCCATTTCACCCGTAGACATACGATGACCAGCAACATTAATGACATCATCAACTCGGCCCATAACAAATAGATATCCGTCCTCATCAATATAGCCACCATCACCAGTATTAAAATAACCTAAATAACGGTCAAGGTATGACGATTTTAAACGATCTTCATCACCCCAAATAGACGTTAAGCAGCTCGGTGGCAAGGGCAGTTTAATCGCAATAAAACCTTGTGTATTAGTTGGCAATTGCTGGCCTTGTTCATCCAGAATTTGAATATCAAAACCAGGTACAGGTTTTGTTGATGAACCTGATTTAATTGGCATCTTTTCAACGCCCCACAGGTTAGACGAAATGGCCCATCCTGTTTCTGTCTGCCACCAATGATCGATGACTGGTACTTTGTAGGTATTCGACAACCATTCATATGTTGGTGGATCGAGACGTTCGCCGGCTGCAAAAATAGTCGTTAGAGAAGTCAGGTCATATTGTTTTGCTAGCTTCCCGTCTGGGTCTTCTTTACGAATGGCCCTAAAGGCGGTAGGAGCCGTGAACAAAGCCTTTACCTTATATTCAGATATAACACGCCAAAAGGCTCCAGCGTCGGGTGTCATGACTGGTTTTCCTTCATATATGATGGTCGTGCAGCCGTGTAATAAGGGTGCATAAACAGTGTAGGAGTGGCCAACAATCCAACCAACATCAGACGCAGCCCAATACACATCACCGGGTTTCATATCGTAAATAGCCGTCATGCTGTACTTGAGTGCGACAGCATGGCCACCATTTTCACGAACAACGCCCTTAGGTTTGCCTGTTGTACCGGAGGTGTAAAGAATATAAAGCGGATCGCTACCTTTTAATGGCACACAGTCTGCTGGCACGGCGGATTTTATTTGTTGGTGCCAATCAACATCACGACCTGGCAGAAGCGTTGCAAGTGCCTGTGGCCGCTGTAAGACAACGCAAGTTGCTGGCTTATGGACAGCAAGTCGAATGGCTTCATCGACTAGAGGCTTGTATTCGATGATACGTTTGACTTCAATGCCGCAAGAAGTGGTTAATATGACCTTTGGAGTCGCATCATTGAGCCGAACGGCTAGTTCTGGTGATGCAAACCCACCAAATACAACTGAGTGAATCGCGCCTATTCGCGCGCAGGCCAACATTGATATTACTGCTTCTGGGATCATCGGTAGATAGATGACAACTCTGTCACCTTTGACGACACCCAGTTGTTTCAGCATGCCTGCGCACAATGCGACTTCATCTCTTAATTCGGCGTAAGTGAATGTTTTTTTGTCGCCGGTAACAGGAGAGTCATAGATTATAGCGGGTTGGTCGGCTCGACCGTTGTCAACATGATAGTCCAAGCATAAATAGCTCGTATTCATTTCCCCGTCAGCAAACCAATGATGAATGCCCTTTGAGTCAACTGACAGAATGTTATCGGGATACTTATACCAACTTAACTGTTTAGCTTTATCGGCCCAAAATTCTTCGGGATTTTCTATCGATTGGTCAAACTCTTGTTGATATAACATTCCTAACCTCTGAAGATAATTCTTTTAGTACTCGGGCTGCTGACTGTCGAGCGTGTCAGATCATAAGTTATTATTATATTGTTGACAATAGCGGCGTCATTCAAGGCTTTAATTCGTAAAAAAGAGAAATTTGGTGGATATTGTCAACAATTCTGCTCAAGTTGTATGGCTACTTTCTCTCAAATCCTTCATTCATAATTTCGATAAACTTCTGTGCTGGTGCCGAGAGAAATTTCCCCTTCCTTGTGACAATGCCATAACTCCTTTTAGGGAAGTACTGGTCTATTGGAATCACATGCATCTTTGAACTGTCTTCTTCCGTTATACACACATCAGTCACGATCGATATACCCTGACCCAAGCTGACGTAGCGCTTGATTACTTCCCATCCACCCGCTTCTAAAGTCACCTGAAAGTTAACATTATGTTGAGCAAATACCATTTTGACGATGTGCCAGGTGCTCAAATGTCGGGGTGGCAGTATTAAACCAAATTTGCCTATATCCTGAATGGTAACTTTCTTCATTTTGGCCAATGGGTGGTCCAGAGGAGTGATAATGACAGGATTGTAAGAAACAATGGGATCGTATATAAGGTCTTCAGGCACCTCCAACATCGATCCAACCGCAAAATCAACTTTATCATTTCGCAGTAATTCCATACCATCACGGCCCGTTTCATTCGATAAACGTAATTTAATAGAAGGGTACTGTTTAGAAAACTGACCGACGGGTTCGGGTAGAATATACAAAATAGTCGATTCTCCCGCGGCTATGATTAAATTCCCAGACGTCAAATTGCCACAATGAGCATCAAACGTTTCCTTTAACCGATCAATGCCTTGAACATGAGGTAAGCATAGCTCATAGAGGATACTGCCTTCTGTCGTGAGCAGCAGCTTTGGCCCACGCCGCTCGAAAAGAATCGTATCCATTTCCTCTTCCAATGCATGAATTTGAAGCGAAATCGTTGGTTGGCTCGCAAACAGTGAGTCAGCAGCCTTTGTCATACTACCCAGCTTGGCCGTTTGGCAAAAAGCGCGCAACTTTTTTAAGTGATTCTGTTTGTAATAGGTACTTGCCATTTGTTAGTCCGAGTGATCAGTTGATCATAGTCGATTAACAATAAAAACAGATAAAGCAAATCAACATGATTGAATAATTTAATTATTAGATATTTAGATGATAAATGTCAATAAGTCACGATAAATATTATGGGGTCATTTTGTCGTCAATAAGCAAAAGAAGCGAAAATACAAATTGAAATATTGTGGCTCAACGTATATTCTGCGCCCTCTATAAAGCGCCCGTAGCTCAGCTGGATAGAGTACCTGGCTTCGAACCAGGTGGTCGGGAGTTCGAACCTCTCCGGGCGCGCCATAATTTATTAAAGACTTACGCAATTTCGTAAGTCTTTTTTATTTCCGGGGTAACAGCATAAGTCATTAGCCTTTGCTTTCGATCTGAGTTACTTACGATGATTAGCAATATGGCTTCGCAGTCAAATATCCTCCATTAACTGTTTAAACGGCATCAATTACTGATGCTAAATCAATAGCACCATTCATAGCAATCACTGACCAATGCAATTACTTTACGGTGGGTAAGTCGATCCAGCTAGTGGTGAATCTCTTTGACAACATATTTTGACGCATTCCCCAATGTTGGTTTTTAGCGACCAATCTCGCTGGCACTATTTTGTTATTCCCAAATCGACGATTAATCATGTCCTTCACATGGTCTAATCGATCATTTGATGGCGTCTCAATCAAGTCATACTGATGGCATTGTGCAGGCGCGATGTCCATGAGCATGATACCTGCTCTTTGATATTGATACCCTGGTCTAAACAGCTGGTTTAAAAGCCGTGTAGCGTATCCAGCAATCACGGCTGTATTCGACGTATGCGTAGGGAGTGTCACGGTAGCTGACCGATGATACTGTTTGGCATCTTTTGAGTATGGATTGGTATTAATAACGACCTGCAAACAACGGACCTCACTTTTCTGTCGTCTGAGCTTTTCTGTAGCGAGACTAACAAACTTTAATATCGCTTGATGCAGCTGATTCTTATCAGTAATCAGCTGGCCAAATGATCGGCTGCACACTATTTGTTGTTTTGCTTCGATATGGTCGTCTATTGCGAATACCGATTCGCCTCGAAGTTCTTTCTGCAGCCTTGATAGAACCACTGAAAATTTGTCTTTGACTAATCGATCGGGTGCTTTTACAAGTTGCATCGCCGTATAGATACCCAGCGATTTTAAACTAATGGCAAGTTTATTACCGACGCCCCACAAATCATCAATTCGTGTAGCTGCAAGGATATCTGGCTCATCATTGGCAGATATCAGATAAACACCTGAGCATGATTTAGCTATTTTGTTAGCCAGTTTACTCAATACTTTAGTTCGTGCGATACCAATGGATACAGGCAATCCGGTCCATTGGTATATCGTCCTCCTAAGCTCTTTAGACCAAGCTTCAACATTGGGTATTCCAGCGACATCAATAAAGCACTCGTCAATGCTATAGATTTCAATTTTGGGCGTTAGCTCCGCAATTATTGTCATAATTCGATGACTCATATCACCATATAAGGTGAAGTTCGCAGACCGAACTTGGACATCATGGCTCTTAATGACATCAGTCAGTTGAAACAGTGGTTGACCCATTTTGATGCCAAGCGCTTTCGCTTCATTACTGCGCGCGATCGCGCAGCCATCGTTATTACTCAGCACAATTACCGGTTTATTATTTAACTCAGGCTGGAAGATTCGCTCACATGACACATAGCAATTGTTAATATCAATCAGGGCTATCACACTAAAGCCGCCGCACAACGCCCGTCACTACACCCAGAGTGACCAGTTGATCATCAGCGATCGTAATAGTTTTGAAGGCATCGTTTTCAGGGCAAAGATGAACCTTGCCATTGTCATACTGTAGTCGTTTAACAGTGAAGTCATTGTCAACCTGAGCCACCACAATAGCGCCGTGATGCGCGGTCTTTGACCTATCCACGATTAGAATGTCACCAGAATTAATGCCCGCATTGATCATCGAGTCACCCGCTACTCGGACAAAGTATGTAGCTGATGGACGACCAATCAGGTATTCATTTAAATCTAACGTAGCGTCGACATAATCTTCGGCGGGAGAGGGGAATCCTGCTTGTACTGAATTCAAGTAATACGGGAGAGATTCTTTCTTCGGATTTTTGGGGTATTCCCATTGTTCTGATATGTTTTTCATACGCCTAGTATAGAGAACAAAGTGAGAATAAAGATAGTTAAATATGTGTTTATTAGGTTAATAAATATAGCGGGCAAACAAGCGTTGTTAATCAAATCACCGAAGTTAAAATTATTCGGTGAATTTAATGACCTAATAGAAAGGATTGGGCAGCTAGGGAGTGCCTAACCGTTACTCTCGACTAAAAAGGGTTTTTAGCTCTATTATCGAATCAAATAGATCAAATATTTAGCCACACATCATCATCGCAAGATATTTTTGAAAGTTGGACACGGTGTTTTCTTTGGTAGACAGTCGGCCAGGGGAGGCTGCAATGGCTGATGCATTTCATCATTCGAGAATCATTTCAAACTAGCATTCAAAGACGGAATATCTTTAAGCCAGTTCTCACTTTATCTCAACACCATATTGAGCCGAGCTCTGTGTCAGATGCTCCCATAAGCTCGCAGCAAAACTTCGTGGCAAAAGCAGATTGTAATGTTCTTTAGTGCGCCAAAGCGTAATGCCGACATGATGAAAAGCGGTAGTCACAACATGCCCTTCTATAAATTGATCATGGCGCAAATCAATCGGTAGGAAATGATTCAACAAGGTATGAGCCTCAGTGCCGCTCACTTTAATCCAGCTTCGAGAATGAGAAAGATCCAGCGAGCAACCCACTTCGGCAGCAAGTGTCGGAAGTTCTGTCATCGGTTGATCGGAAATCAGCCAGTATTTGAGTGGCTCAACTCGCAGTATCGAGGCTTTATCCCCGACCGTTGATTGTCCAATTTTAGGCGCGTTGCTAGCCCCTGCTGCTTGAATCACAGCATCGGCGGTTTGAGCCATCGTATCGGGCCATCCAGCCAACTGAAATAAACAAAATTTCGGTATCTTTTCTAGCGTTACTCCAAGCTCACCAGACGGACTAAACTGTTTCAGTGGCAAATACTCATTAAGTGCCGTAGCTTGATCAACCATGCATGCGTCCTCCTTTAGAATCGAACATATGTGGTGAGACTATCTCGACCTCAACATTAGCGTTGTTGACTGGGTCACTCGCAACAACAGGCTTGCCTGCCCATTTTTCGTGACCACCGGTAATAAAGCCTAGCGCTATCCAATGGCCCAATGCGGGTGAATGCGTCACAGCGGTAACCCAGCCCTCTCCAAAACCGGATAGCTCATCGACTTTACATAGAAGTGAACCACCATTAAAAGTCTGTTGCCGATCTTTAGGAAAAATACCCACCAGTTGTGGGCGATCAGCCCGTATCAATTCAGGCCGTTGCCGTAAAGCACTACCAATAAAAGACTTGTTAGGCGAAGCCATTTTTCCCAGGCCCGCGTCGTCAATTGTGACCCGACCATCGAGTTCAGCACCCGTGACATGACCTTTTTCAATTCGAAGCGTCCCCAATGCTTCTAATCCATAAAGGCAACCTCCCATAGGTTCTGCAGTTGCCCATAGCAAGTCCATCATATTTTCACCCGAACCTGCGGGCACATAGATTTCATAAGCCAGCTCACCAGAGAAACTAATTCGCGCAATCAAACAGTCTATGCCCCCCTTTAGCTTTGTCTCAGCCACGCCCATAAACGGCAAATTTTCATTTGAGATAAAAGGTGGGTGTTCTAGACAGGCAGCAATAATATCTCTTGCCTTAGGTCCCGCAATCGACACCGCTGCCCATTGATCAGTCACTGAGGTGACATGCACACGCAAATCTTGCCAGCGCAGCTGCAACAACTCTTCGAGCCAAACCATGACTTTAGCCGCATTTGTCGTCGTAGTCGTTAGTAGAAAATCGTTTTCACTTAAACGCCAAGTCGTGCCATCGTCCATCACCATGCCATCGTCACGCAGCATGATGCCGTAACGGGCTTTACCTATGGGTAATTTAGCAAAGGCATTGCTATAGATGCGATTCAAAAATTCAGCCGTATCAGGCCCCTGGACGGATATTTTTCCTAATGAACTAACATCGCAAATACCCACGGTTTCACGAACGGTTGTCGCTTCGCGCACATAGGCTTCACTGATCGTCTCTTTGTCTTTTGCAAAATACCAGGGTCGATGCCATAGCCCTGCATCCGTCATGGTTGCAGCCTGTTTAAGGTTCCAGCTATGTAATGGCGTACGGCGTAACACTTTAAAATGATGGGCCGTATTACGCCCCGCTAATGCACCGATGGCAATGGGCGTATAAGGCGGACGAAAACGCGTTGTACCCACTTGGGGAATATCTTTTCCCAACGCTTCTGCCATCAACGCCAGACCGATGATATTACCCATCTTGCCTTGATCGGTTGCCATACCGAGTGTGGTATAGCGTTTCAAATGTTCGACTGAAACAAAGCCTTCCTGATGAGCCAATCGTATGTCATCACTGGTTACATCATGCTGTGGATCGACAAAACTTTTGTTTCTCTTATTCGCCAAACGCACTTCGTAAAGCGGTTCTATGGGTGTTTGCGGTTTAGTCGGCTGAGTTAAAGTAACCGTTTTGTCACCCATCACACTATTAGCCGCCGCAATGCCTGATGTTTTACACTCGGAACGATTCCACACTCCGGTTGCAGAACCCGCCATGACAATATTTTCAGTTAAACTGGTGGGTAAAAAGCAAGCTTGTCCTGCATCCCAAACCGGTTTCATACCCCGATGTGAGAGTAAATTCACGACGGGTGACCAACCACCAGAAACCAGTAATAAATCGCAGTCTAAAGTTTCATCTGTTTGCCAGCCCAATTGATTGGCCCGCGCTAGAATAACGCCAGTAACAAATCGTCCTCCCAAGGCTTTCAAAGGAGCAACCCCATGTTTGACGGTGACGCCGCTTGAGACTGCAACCGAACTGCTAGAGCGGATATCTACCAACACGACGTCTGCGCCTGCATTAGATAAATCTGTGGCGGTTGTATAGGCGGAATCATTATTGGTCGCGATCACAATGCGTTGCCCAGGCAGAATACCAAATCGGTTCAAATAGGTGCGCGCTGCTGCAACTGTCATTACGCCTGGACGATCATTATTTTCAAATGCTATTGAGCGTTCCAATGCGCCAGTCGCTAAAATAGTGGCTTCTGATCGCACTATCCAAAACCGTTGACGTGGTTGGCAACGACTAGGCTCTGCTAAATGATCAGTGACTCGCTCTAAAAGACCCGCTGTGCCATTATCATAAAGTCCAAATGCAGTGGTGCGTGTCATGATGCGCACACCCGCTTTTTGCACTGCTAAAACTAAACAACTCAGTTTTTCTTTTGATTCACTAGAAGACTCATTAATTGAATCACCACCCAACTCGAAATCTTGCTCAACCAAAATGACGTCTTTGCCCTTTTTCGCAGC